>Ga0326512_10001269_pt1 | contig 19900 bp, 24 predicted proteins | sample 1_2617_0518_D_FD_203652 | JGI IMG/M metagenome (GOLD analysis project Ga0326512, IMG submission 203652) | Bovine rumen microbial communities from UC Davis, California, United States - 1_2617_0518 | ecosystem: Host-associated > Mammals > Digestive system > Stomach > Rumen | place: USA... | reverse complement strand
GAAATACAAATATTATCAGATATTATGGTTAATGATTTAAGGAAATATGGATTATTTGAAAACAAATCGCTATATACAATTTTTCCAAAAAATTTGCCAAAAGATTTGTATTGTCATTTTATACGAGGATTAATTGATGGTGATGGTTCAATATCTTTTTATAATAGACAAAATAGGTGCTGTCATGTGAAAGCAATAAGATTTTGTCAAGGAAATAAAAAATTTGTAGAAGATTTCATAAAGTTTTTACATGATAATATTGGTACTAAAATGATAAATGTGTATCAAGAAAAAGAAAATCTATGGTCTTGTGCTTATAGAGCAAATTCAGATATGATACTTTTAATAAATTATTTATACAAAGATGCAACGATTTATCTAACAAGAAAGAAAGAAAAATGTGATTTAATTTATAAGGAATTTCTAAAATATAAATCTAACTCTTGACACACAATTAAATACATGATAAAATTAAGACATAGTAAAAATATACTATGTCTTAATTTTATTTAGTATGAAAGGAGAAATCAATGTGGAAAGAATATAGTAAAGAAAAACCAACAGAAGAAGAGCATCAATATCTAGTCAAGGAAGTTGTCAATAATGGCATGATGGAAGGCTTAACAATGTTTTATATCTGTGGATATTCTAAAAATCTATCTAAACTTGATGATTTTGCTTTTCATGGAAAAACAAGTGGCGGTTTTTATGATATTGATTCTGAATATGGGTATTTTGTTATTGACCAAACTAAGTTTAATAAACTGTATTGGATTGACTTAACAGAAGCTGATAAAGAATGGTCATAATTCTATGAGAAAAGAAAATAAAGGAGTGAAGTAAAATGAAACCAAGAAGAATTGGAAGATTTGTAGATGTAGGCTATTGTTTGAACTATTGTGGACATCAAGTTCTTGAAAGGGTAAGCCAAGGAATAATTAGTAATGACATTAATAAAGTTTATTTTAATTCAGAAGACGACTTAAATCAGTATTGTTTGCCATTAGATAGTATTGAATTTGTAATACCGCATTGTGAAAGTTGTGAAAGGAGCAAAGCTAATGAAAGTAGCTATTGAACAAACAAAGTATTGTTATGATGATGAACAAATATTTAAGGACTATCCTATATTAGAGAAATATAGGAGTATAATGGATTATTATACAGGATATGACGATGGTGCTAATTCTAATTATTGGAAAGAGCATGATTATAGCCAATACGACAGAGATAATGCAATTGTGATAGACTTGACAAATAATGAATTGTTTAAATTACTGAAAGAACTAACAAACGAATCACAGTTAGTAATTGGGCGAGCATCAAAATACGACCATAAAACATATGGTATAGATTTTGTTGTAGAGATTTATGACGATTATCGGGAGTAAATTATGAGATATGCACAAATTAGAGATATGGATATTGTAAACGGAGAAGGAATTGCTGTAAGTCTATTTGTACAAGGTTGCCCACATCATTGTAAAGATTGTTTTAATCAAGAAACTTGGGATTTTAGTGGTGGAAAGGAATGGACTAAGGAAGTTGAAGATGAATTTATTAAACTGTGCAAAAGAGATTATGTATCATGCGTATCTTTATTAGGTGGCGAACCATTAGCACAAAATGATATATTAGACCTTCTCAAAAGAATTAAAGCGGAAGTCAATAAGCCTATATATGTGTGGACAGGATATACAGCAGAGTTTGTAATAAAATATAAATCATTAGAATTATCTTATATTGATTATCTTATTGATGGTAAGTTTGAAGAAGATAAAAAGGATGTTCGATTAAGACTTAGGGGAAGTAGCAATCAGAGAATTTGGCACATTTTACATAAAGAAGAAAAAAATCTCTTACTTGAAGCAACAGAAGAAAAAGGATGGCGAGAGTAATAGCCAAGTGTGAAGTGAGTGGTAATGAGTATATTTTCAAGAAAATTATCTAAAAAAATGCCCAAAAATGCTAAAAATTTTATAGACCGAAAAATAAAAAACCCCTACAAACGTTGATTTTATGCTACTTTCAGAAATTTTAAAAAGGGTACTATGAAGAGAGGGGCAGACCCCTCTTGGTGGAGAAAGGACGTTAATGTTATCGAGTACCACCCACGCTAAATGAAATTCCCAAGATGCGTGTAACAAATATGGGGTGTACACATTATTTTATTAAATTGGGGTGGTTTGATTCTCGTATATCGAGGATTGAGCCATTCCTAATTTTGTATTAACAGAAAGGATTGTTGATGGCAAAAGAAAAGAGAGACCATTTAACAGATGGTGATGTTTTTAGAATGATTTATCACGATACAGATTTGCCTACCAATATGACTATCGAAGATATTAAAAGTGTATTTCTTATTTACAAGGCTATAGTTCAACGTTGCATTATTAATGGCATTGATGTTCCTATCCCTAATATTGGATTATTTTCAAAAGTTAGAAAGAAAGGTTGGAAGGGCAGAAGACTCAAAGTGCGTGAAGATATATTTGACCAATCCAACACTAATTATGTCTATAAAGACATTGAAAGCAAACCCGATTTTTGGGATATGAAATTTGAATTCAAAAAGTCCTTCCATAATGCAACTAAAGAAGAGATGAATTAAAATGCCTAGAGAATTAACACAAAAAGATATTAACGATATAATTGCGGTAAAGAGTGGAATTACTACAACAACTTATCGAAGAATTAGAGAAAACGAATTAAGGTTAATTATTTCCGAGTTACAAAATAACTCTTACATAAAACTACAAGACTTTGGAGAATTCAAAGTAAAACATGAAGGCGGTAAAGACGAAATCTTTTTTAATGAATTTGGAGTTCCAGAAAAAAGATATGTTGAGCCTAAAGATTTTGTTGAATTTATTCCAAATAAAAATTTTATTGAACTTCTGAATGGTCAACGCATTACTACGATGAGCAAAAAAGCTCTTATGAAAGAAAGAGAAGATAAACAAAAAGAACGTAATCAAAATTATCAATACCATGATTATGTTGATGAAACAGAAGGCAATAAACTTGATGGCATGATTTTAGAAATGGCTAAAAAACGCAAGGACTTAAATGAACGTAATGCAATATATTGGAATACAGGTATTTATCAGCGTAAAAAGCAAGATAATCGTGCTAAAAAAGTAAAATACGATGGTGTTGTATATGATTCTATCTCTGAAATGGCAGAAGCAACAGGGATAACTAAAAGGAGAATTTGTTATGCTCTCAAGAATAAAAAAAGAAAATTTCTTGATGGCAAAGAAATTTCCCTTGCATAAAGAAATGAGGTAATTTATTATGGCAAAACCACATTTTAATAAAAGTGTAAATGTTGAAGCAGTAGGACTGTTAGTTGAAGAAGATGGAGAACTTTTCATTCTAATTGATGAAGATACTAATGAAAAGATTCCTGTCCTTACTCTTCTTAATGGTTTAGTTGACTATGAGATTGTTATTAAAGCGAACTCTAGTCTTGAGGATTAATATATGTGGAGCAGATTAGAAAACGAATCAGACTTCGAGTGGAAAAAGAGATTATGTATTGCAAAGATTAATAAAGAATGTGATATGGATTGGTGTGAAATTGTATCCATGTTAGGTCTTAATATATCTGCCGACCACTTGAGGAAAATCGCATATGGAATTTATGAATATGACGAATATCTACATAATTGTGATGGAGTAGCGAGAAGAATTTTATCTATCTCTGATTTGCATATTCCTTTTCAGCTTCCAATTACAACATTTGAAGAGTACAAAGGAAGAATTGATATTTTACAGATTAATGGAGATGTTCTAGATTGCCAAAGTTTATCAAAGTTTTCTAAGATGTATAGAATTAGCCCAATGGAAGAAATTATTGAGGCTAGACAATATCTTATTGATTTGATTGAATATATCGGAGCAAATGAAGTCTATATCAATTATGGAAATCATGATATCCGAATGGGAAATTACTTTGCAAAGAATTTAGATACGGATATTCTTGAATTAATGCCAAATAATGCAATTGAGTTAATTGTACAAGATGGTTTCAGACATTATAACAAGAGAACAAAGCAGAATGTTTATTATCCACCAATTAAAGATGCCTTTGAAGAAGATGGAATTTCTGTTTATTATGTAGACGATTGGAAGACAAAAATTGGGAAAACTTGGTTTGTTCATCCTCTTGCATACAGACAAGGCATTCTTTCTACAACAGAAAAGGCAAAGCAATATTTACAAGATGTCGATTCAGAGCCATTTGATACTGTTGTAATGGCACATACACATAAGATTGGTCAGACAAAAATTGGTAGAATGCATCTATTTGAACAAGGTGCTTGTTGCTATGTTGATAAAATGAATTATATGGATGGCAGATTGCAGAAGCCACAAAATGAAGGATTTATTTTTGTAGCACAAGACAAAGATGGCAATCTAATCGAAGATAAAACTAAAATTGTATCTGTTAATTAACATAATAAGAGAGCAATTTGTGTTGCTCTCTTATATATCTGGTGGTAGGTCGGAATCTAACCAAGGCTCATGAACTTGGGGAACTCAGTTCGACTCTGAGACTTTGTATTGTATTGATGAGAGAAGAGAGATGAGTATCTCATCTTTCTGTATTTTGCAAACTATAAATTAATTACAACAGAAGGGCTTGCTTATGAAAAAAGAGAAAGACAGTATCAGAGTGTCATTTGTAGATTCAATGTCTTCAGAAGATGTGACAGGAAGTTGCATTTATGTAAAGACACCACGTCATAACATACTTTTAGATTGTGGAATGCGTCAAACAAATGATAGATATAAAGACTTTCTAGTTAATAAGAGAAGACCTAAAGAATTCAAACCGCAAGACATAGACATAATATTTGTAAGTCATCAACACATTGACCATATTGGATTAATTCCAAAGATGTTTGCTATGGGATGTGACAGTCAAGTTATAGTTGCAGACCAAAATAAATCAGTAATGGAACTAATGTTAAATGATTGTGCAAATATTAATGACAGAGATGTTATTTTAATTAATTCACAACATGATACAAGATATGCTCCATTATATACTACTGAAGATGTAGCAAAAACAATTCAACATACAAAGCAATATAATATAAATTATAAATATTCTATTGACGATGAATTATCTTTTATGCTTATTCCAAATGGACATCTTCTTGGGTCTGTTCAAATTTTATTATATCTTACAGTTAATAATGTGACCAAAACATTGCTTTATACAGGTGATATTGGGTCAAATAAGGTCTACAATCCATTTGTAGGGGAATTTGTTCCTGTAAAAAATGCAGACTATGTAATAGGCGAATGCACATATGGAGATAGACCAAAACAAAAGAACGATAAAAAAGATAGAAAAAACGACATTGATAAACTTCATTCTATTATTGAAACTCAAGTCAAAGAAATGAAAGGAAGAGTTATTATTCCATCTTTTGCTCAATCAAGAGCACAAGAGTTGGCATATTTTATTTATCAATTGTACAAAGACGAAGATTGGCAACCAACTGTTTATGTTGATAGTCCATTAGCGGTAAATATATTTAAAGAATATGATTGTATACTCGATGAAGATGAGAGAAAAGAATTTGATAAAATGTTAAAGTGGGAAAAACTAAAACTCATTACAGAATCTGAAGATAGTAAAATTTTAACAGAAAGCGATGAGCCTTGTGTTATTATTGCGACTTCGGGAATGTGTACTGTTGGAAGAATTAGACATCATTTTAAAAAGAATGTCCCTAATCCAAATTCAACAGTTTTATTTGTTGGATATTCCACAGAGGGTTCTTTAGCTTCGTTGCTTAAAGACCCTAAAACAAAAACTTTAACAATTGACCAAAAAGAATATCCATGCAGGTGCTCCGTTTATTCTCTCAAGTCTTTAAGTGGTCACGCTATGTACTCTCAACTAATGAATTATTATACAAGTATCAATTCTCAACGCATTATTCTACATCATGGTAGTAAGGAAGCGAAAGAGTATTTTGCAAAAGATTTAAAGCAACAACTTGAAAAGAATTGTAAAACTACAAAAGTAGTCGTGTCTAATAGTTCATTGAAGTTTTCACTATAAAGGAGGAAACCATATATGAAATTATTAGGAATGTTTATTTTAGGTGTATTTTTTATAGAATTTTTTCAACCTATTATTGACCAACTTTGTGGGTTAATTTGTTCTGTATTAGAATACAGAAAAGGAATTTATTCATATAAAGTATCAAAAATTAATATGGATATTCAAACTTTAGAATGTCCCGAACAAGACCCTGTAATTGGGTTTGATTTAAGCACTCCCGAAGAAGAGTATAATGATGACGATGATGATTGGGAAGAAGAAGATAAAGCCAATATGCATCGTCCTATGGGGTTCTAAACCCCATTTACATAAAATTACAGAAAGAAGGATAATTTATGGCTAAAAGACCTACGACATCTGTATGTGTTTCTTGCCAAAGAGAATATCCTATTGATAAGTTTTATCCAAGAATTGTTGATGATAAATTTAGCCCAGATGGAGTAATTCCATATTGTACGGATTGTTGTGAAGAAATTGTAAGAGAAAATTTGACAAAAGTTAATTCTCTCGAATCAGCAATGTGGCTCACTTGTGCTAAACTAGATGTTCCTTTTATTAGAAAAGTTTTTGAAAAAGTAGAAGAACAAAAGAGTAAATATCAACAGAAATCGGGGAAAAAAGATTCAGAATATACTTTATTCAAATATTATTATGATTATCTTTGGGGTTCTAAATCCATGGGGACAGCAACCGATGTTTGGATAGATTTTAGTAATACAGATGTGTCAATGGGAGAAATTGCTTCTCTTAAAAAGTCAGAAGAAGCATTAAATAAAGAAATTGAAAAATTAGAACTTGATTGGGGAATTCAAAAAGACATTGAAGATTATAGATTTTTGGTTTATAACTTTGACAAATATACAAAAGATGTTGGAGAAATGACCCCACAACAAGAAGATTTATATAGAGATTTATGTTTAGCTCGATTAGAAAAAAGAAAAATTGAAGAAAAGAAATTAGACGGAGATTTAACAAAAGTACAAAATAGAATTCTCAATATAATGCATAAACTTAATTTAGATGTATTTGAAGATAATCAGCCGAAAACATTATCAGATAAAATGATATTTTCTAAGATTGCAATGATAGAAGAACACGAACCTGCTGATTTTTATAAAGACAAAGATAGGTGGAGAGATACAACTCATAGAAGAAAATATTATAAAGATAACGTGTTAAGACCAACCTTGAACACATTAGCAAATATGAGAGATTTCAATATAGATATTGAAGATGTCAAAAAATATATGCTAGATAAGGATGGTAATTGATATGGTTACAAGAGAAGAATTATCATCGTTAATTGCAGAAATGCACAAAAGTGAAGTTCAAGGTTTGACAGAGGATTCTGAAAGTGTACGAGAACAACGGAAAGAACGATATAAAGATTGGACAACGTTATTTAGAAGAAACCTAGACATATTTAATCAAGACTTTTTGGAAATTGATGTTGCAGAATTTCAGAAAGTAATGATTAATAATATTTCAGATAATGATGTAACTGTCAATGTATGTAGCAGAGGCATTGGTAAAACCTATGATACTGCATTATTGGCGATTGATTTTGCTTTGTTGTATTCAAATTGTCAAATTGTTACAACAGCGAAAACAGTACAACAAGCAAACTTAATCATTGAAGAAAAAATAGATAAGATTTTTACTACAAGAGGAACAAAATGGTCATCTCCAATCTTATGTCAATTAAGAGAAGATGGTTGGATTGAGTTTGGTGTTAATCAAGACACAAAAGGTAAAGTAGTAAAATTCAAGAATGGTTCTAGAATTTTTGCAATGCCTTGTATTGAATCTGCAAGAGGTATCAGAGCGAATATAGTTATTGCTGATGAGTTCGTTCTTATTAAGAAAAAAGATTATGATGAAATCATCGCTCCTGTATTAGAGGTTCGTAAATTTGGTGGTAGACCAATGGACTATCCCGAAGAGACAAAACAAATTTTCCTATCCTCTGCTAAAACTAAAACAAATTGGGGTTGGAAGTTTTTAGTCGATTGTGTAAACAAACACTACAAAGGTGGAAGAATCAAATATGGATTTTATGCAGGAGATATTTTTACAGCAGTTATGAACGGAATTCAAACAAAGAATCAGTTCATACAAAGAAAAGCATCTACTGATGAATTATCATTTTTACAAGAATATCTAAATGTGTGGTTAGGTAATGGAGAAAGTGCTTTGTTAAAATATGAAGATTTTGAAAGAAATCAGATTATAGAAAAAGCATTTTATCCAAGAACACTTAATGATTATTTAGATGGGCTTGAACAGAAATGGGCATTTAGAAGTGATGAAAAGGAAATACGTTTTATGGCGGTCGATATTGCAGTATCCGTTGGTTCTAATGAAGATAATACTGCAATAATACTTGGTAAACTTGATTTAATAACAGGATTAAGGGAAGTTTGTTATGTTGATAGTATTAATGGTATGAATTCCGTAGAACAAGCAGTTTTATTTAAGAGATTGTTTTATGAGTGGAAAGCAAAATATTTTGTTATGGATAGCACTGGACTTGGGAATGCAATCTTTGATTTACTTACACAACCAACATATGATGGAATGGTTGGAACAACATATCCTGCATGGACTGTAAATAAAGAATCATTACTTCAAATTGTATCATCTTCTGTTCAAAATGATAAAATTCAAAGAACTATTTCTGATGATGCAGAAGAAGTGGTTATACCGATTGTTGGTACTGCAAGTTTGAATACAGAAATGCACTTAGCTTTAAGAAAAAATTTAAGAGAAGATAAAATTAAGTTTTTAATTGATGATGCAGAAGCGTTAGCCAATCTTGAACAAAGAGACCCTTATTGGGTAACAAAATCTTCTGAATATCGAGCAGAAAAACTTCTTCCATTCTTAAAAACTCGTTTTATGATAAACGAATCTGTTTCTGTTGAAGCAGAAATAAAAGATAATGGCAACATTAAGGCGGTAGAAAAATCTAGTGGAAATGTAACAACAAAAGACTTATTCATGGCACTAGATTATTTTAATTATTTTTCAGATAAACTCGCTGTTCAATATCTCAAAGACAACAATGATGATGATGGAAATTTCAATATTGACGATTGGAGTTTCCTTGCTACCCTATGTCAAGTATAAATAGAAAAAATAGAAAGGAGGGGTAAATTTGGCTGATGAAAAAGAATTACTTACAGAAGACCAAGTAGATGTGGTATTACAGTTTGCAAACGGACTCAATCAATTCTTCAAAACAGGAGTATGGAATACATATAATCAAAATGAAAATTTATTACATCTTAATAACTCTCCTGTAAAAGCAACGTATGATGATGTATTGGACGCATTAACAAAATCTCTTACAGATGCCGAAAAGATACAATCATACTCTGAATTTATGTCTGTATTTGATACTATTTATTCAAAGACAATGAATTATTATAAGAATATATTGTCGTTTGATTTATCTTATTCTTGTATCAATGCAAAGTCAGAAGATTATAATACTAAAGAATACCAAGATGATGTCAGAAGATTAAATAAATTCTTAAGTAAGTTCGATTATCAAAGAGAATTTAAGAACAAGGTTATTCCATCTTTAATTGATACAGGGGTATTCTATGGGTGGTTTAGAGATTCGAGTGGAACCATTAAAGACGAAGCACTAGATATTGATGATGATGACGATGTGACTGTAAAGAGAAATGATAAATACTCTTTACAAATTATGCCACAAAAATATTGTAAATTAACAGGATATTGGCAGAATGGTTTATTATATGATTTTGACATGACTTATTTCTTAAATCCTACTGTTGACTTACAATTATATGACCCTTCATTCATTAAGAAAGCAAAGACCGTGTTTTCTCAATCAAATGCACATTATGACCCACACGCTCAATTTGACGTAAGAAATGGAAAATATGCACTTTGGACTCAAACATCTCCCAAAGATGGGGCTGTTGTGTTTAAGTTTAATGAGGGCAACTTTAATATTATTCCACCATTTGCTAATCTAATGAAGCCGACCATTAACAATACAGCTATTCATAAGTTACAAATGGATAAAGACATTGCTTCTGCGTGGGCAATATTATATGGTAATATTGGATTATTAGACAAAGAAAAGAGTGGACAAAAGCCAAACCAAACAGCATTTACCCCAGAAGTAATGGGAAAATTTATGAATTTAGTTCAAGGCTCTCTTCAATCTATTATGAAAACAGTCGCTCTTCCCCTTGAAAATACTAGATTTGGACAATTTTCTGATTCTAATGTAGATATGGAAAGCAATTCGCTTGCGACAAGTGCAGGGCAAGGTGCTTATGGAAATGCCATTATTTATGACCCTAGTAAGTCTAAAAACCAATCTGTAGTTCTTAATGGTATAATTGCAGACTATAATATTATGAAGTCTTTATACCCACAATTTGCGTCCATGCTAGGGTACTATGCAAATAAGAAGACAAAGAAGTTTAAATTTGAATTCACATTTGATGGTTCTAATTATCCATTTGAAAGAGAATATAGAAGAACCGCTATTAACGAATTAGCAGACAGAGGGTTTACACTTCCACCTTCTTATTGGGCAAGTGCATATGGATTTAAACCACATCTATTTATGAACGCACTCCTTGAAGCACATAATGGAAATATGACCACAGAAATGATTACACTATTAGCAAATGCTAATCAAACTTCTGGAAAGGATATTGAAGCGATTAATAGTGGCGGTACAGGAAAAACATCTAATAATGGTGGTGGAAGACCAAAGAGTTCGTCTAGCGAAAAGACAGACTCTTCTGTAGTAAGTGAAAACTACACATAAGAAAGTTGGGTATAATGGATAAATTATTAACACAAGATACTATTGATATACTATACGATTTAATCAAAGCGTGTTTTATTATGAATAGAAAACTTGATAGACAAGTTTCTGTTCTAGGTTCTCAATTTGCTATGAATAATACTGCAAAATTATGTCATTTAAATATTGCACATTATTTTCCCTCTCTTTCTGATAAAATTGGAGAACAATGTTTAGAAAGATACAATGTTTCTGTTGTATACGGAGAGACTCCAAGTGGTGATGAAGATTATAAATCTCCACAAGAAGTAATTAAACAAATGAATCGTTTAGTATTAGATTTTCATAGCGACCTTAAAGATGCAACAAAGAGAATCTTCAATAATGACGATGTTCATGTATATGCTGATTTAATTGATTTACTAAAAGACTATAACAAAATAGTAGAACAAACTATTCTATTAGAGGATAAGTTAAAACTCTATGGAGATGATATGGCTTCATATGATGTACACATCAATGAATTTTGGATTCTATGATTTTAGATTTTAAGCCGACAAATAATTTATTGAAAACAACTTATGAAGAATCATATCAACTTCAATTATTAGGTTATATTCCGTTTAGTAGAGATAAAGAATTTGTTTACTTTAGAAAATCAGCATTGATTGAACAATCATTAAAGGAGATACGAAAATGAATAAAAAAAATAAGAATGTTGTAAAAACGTTCTCTCTTGCTGATTTAGACATCATTAGGAGAGAAGGCGGAGACGATGATGTTGACTTTGCCTATGGTAGAGTTGGTTTTTTATCAACGGGTTTTAATGGTCAACATTGTTGGATTGAAGAAAATACATTGCGTAGAGACGCACATACAGTTTTAGGAAAGTTTATTACCGCAAAATATAATATTTGGAATGATGATGTAATGTCTCATGAAAAAGATTCAGTTATTGTTGGTTACGTTCCTAAAGACGCAGAAATTACGTTTGAAGAAACAGACGATGGTAGAATTATGGCATATACCGAGTGCTTAATTAGCAAAATTTATGCTACTAACGTGTATGAAATGTTTCTTCATAACGATAATTATAGAGCAGTTTCAGTTGAATTTTCTTGTGCCTTAGCAAGCGATTCTATTGACGGAGAAGGAGAAATTATAGGATTCCAAATTCATAGTATTACCATTCTAGGTAAAAAGATAACTCCTGCTATTAAAGATGCAAATCTCCAAATCAAAAAGTTTTCTGTTAATGAAGCAGAAGATGTTTTTGAAAGGCTGAAACTAAAAATGTTATCAGAAAGAAAGGAAAATAGTATGGCAAAGATTACTAACCTTGTCAAAGATGAGAAGAAGTTTGCCGAAGATTCCGAAAAAGATAAAGATGTTATTATGTCTGAATCTGAAGATGAATCTACAAAAGAAAAAGTAGAAGATAAGAAGACATCTGAATCTGATGAGGATGAAAAGGAAAACGAAAAGGAATTATCCGAAGACAAGCAATGTTCCGAAGAAGTAAAAGAAGAAGAAAAAATGTCTGAATGCGATGGAGAAAAGGAATTTTCCGAAGACTCTAAAGAAGAACCTATTGAAGAAAAATCAGATGAAGATGAAGAGAAATCTGACTCTGATACCGAAGAAGAAAAGGCTTTCTCTTTAGATGCCTATGCTGATATGGGTGCTTATGCAACCATGCTAGAAAACGAAACAGAAGAAAACAAAGCTCTTTGCGATAGACTAATGGCTTCCAATGATATTATTCTGTTATTCTCTACAATTCTTGCAGAGAAGAAAAAGAATGATGAATACGAAGCAAAAGAAAAGGCTTTTGAAGCAGAGCAATGTTCTAAAAAGTTTTCTGAAATTATGATGAGTGTTAAGAGCGATATTGCCAACGACACTTATGCTTCTTTGTATGAAGAAGGAAAAGAACTTTCTTCTATGAATGAAGTTCTGTCTTTCGAAGCAAAAGTTAAGGCTCTTGCTTACGATGAATCTAAGAAAAAGAGAACAGATGATGATGAAGTGTTCACCATGTCTGCTCCTATTTCAAATAAAAATAATAACAACACTGATGATGTATTTGCTCGTCTAGAGAGTCAATACAAGTAAAACGTAAAGGAGAAAATTAAAATGGCAAAACATGGTGTATTAGTAGAATCCCTTATTTCTGCAACTAATATTGACGCACTTCAACGTTCCTTTAAGGCAGAAGTAGAAATTGATGGTGGTGGAGTTGTATCTCTTACTGCTCCTACTGCACAAGGCGACAATGTATGGACAGCAACCGCAGGTTTTGTTGAAGGCAAGACTATTGCAATCGCTTACAATCCTGCACTAAAGGTAATTCCTGTTAATGGAAAAGAATATGCAGGACTTTCTAATGATGACAGAGATTATACCAATCTTCCTGCTCATGTAGGTGGTGCTTTTATTCCTCAAAAGAATAGTGAAATCGTAATTACTGTAGATGACATTGTTGCTTCCACCAAGTCTCTTGCAGTGGCAGGAAACTATCTTGTTCCTACTGCTGGCGATTTCAAGTGGACTGCACAAGCAAAAGCTCCTGCAAGTGGTCTTGCTCTTCAAATTGAACATGGAGTAAAGATTCAATATCCTGCTGAAAAGGGTGCTATTGGCTTCTCTACTCAAGATGCAGTTAAGGCTGTTGTAGTTGCTGAATAATCCACATTAAACTAACAATTGATATTATAATTATAGAAGGAGACATTAAAAATGGCTTACGAATTTTCTAATACCAAGGCTTTCTCTCAAGAGAATGGCGACCTTGTGACTGCAATGAAAGAATATGCACATGGTAACTTTGGTGGTCGTTCCAAGGAAGAGTGCGAAATTCTCATTGATAAGGCTTTTGCTTCTGCAATCGAAGCAAAGAGTGGCTTTACCATGCCAACAGAGAATAGCAAGAACTATAAGACCGCAGTAAAGGCTTATTGCTCTAACCCTATGGTTGCATATTTTGCAAACGAAGTAACTAACAATCTTATTGATGCTGTTCTTCCTACTATTATGGATGAGTCTACTCTTCGTTTCATTGCTGAAACTAAGTATGCTGACTTTGGAGATACCATCAAGTTTGACCTTGAGAGCAATGCTTTACTTCACGTTTCCAAGGCTGACTATCGTAGACGTAGAATCAATGCTCAAAAGACTTTTGATAGCACTATCACTATGACTGGCGAAAACCACATGATTACTGTTGCTGATAACCTCTTCAACATTCTCATTGGTAGTGCTCACATTGCACGAGATGTTATGAGAGCATCCCTTTCTATGCAAAATGCTATGCTTGTAGAAGCATATGCTGAATTTGAGGGTGCTATGTCTAAACTTTCTAGCCCTCTGAAGGTTACTAACTTCAATGAAAAGGATGCAATTACCCTTGCTGAAACTGTAACTGCTTACAACCAAGGACGTAAGGCAGTATTCATGGGTACTCCTGTTGCTCTTAAGAGCATCCTTCCTACCAATTCAAATTATCGTTATCTCCTTGATGACGCTTATGTTAAGTTAGGTGCTCTTAACCAATTCAATGGTTATGATGTTATTCCTATGGCACAAGTAGCAGACCCTTATGCTTCTACTCCTTATGCTCTTAAGTTAGATAACACCAAGGTTTACGTTGTATCTCCTGCATCTGATAAGATTCTTAAGATTGGTGTGTTTGGTGGTACTATTAGTGGTGCTATTAACCCTCAAGACAGTGCTAACACCGAAGCATCTCAAACTCTTCAAAAGGGTTGGGAGACTGCTATCGCAACTAACTCTATCGCAGGTGTTATTGACCTTCAAGGTTAATCTATATCTCAACGATATATTAGGGGAGAGAAATATTTCTCTCCCATTACATAAAAAATTATAGTAAAGGAATTAATATATTATGGCAAGAACTGCAAAAAAGACAACTACCACAAAGGCGGTTGAAACTGAAAAGATTGATAACGTAAATGTAGAAGAAGTAGTAGATAACAAGATTTCTGAAACAAAGGCTTTAGAAGAAAAAAATTCACAATTAGAAAAAACACTTGCTCTGCTTCAAGCACAAATTGCAAATATGCAAGCACAAATGAGCCAAGCACAACCTAAAGTTCAAGTTGTACAATCTGTTGGCTCTAGTGGAAAAAAGGTTAAGGTTGTATCTCTAATGCATAATCCAATTTCTGTTTCCACTGAACCCGATGGTCATGGAAAGGCTATTCGTTTTGCTGATTATGGTGAAATTAGAACTGTAAAGTTTGATGACCTTTCTGATATGACTGCATCTTATCCAAACACTTTTGGAAAGGGACTGCTTTATATTGCAGATAGAGATGTAGTGAACGAACTTGGTCTTGATGATATATATGTGAATATCTTTGACAAGAATACTATGGACGAAATCAAGACTTTACTTGGCGAGGAAGATGTAAAGAATTTCCTCAAGATGGACAAGGTTCTACAAGAATCTATGGCTATGGATATGGCTAAAAAGTTATATAATGGTGAAGTTAATTATGACCTTAATAAATTAAGAGAAATTAAGGATGGTAGCGGATTTGATATTCTTCAAATGTCTAGAGACTATGAAGAATCTTTTGGAAATAAAGATAAAGAATAATAAACGAAAGGGGGATGCCAACATGACACCTGTTACAGAAGTATATGATATGGCTATGTTGGTCATTCAAGATTATCAATTAGATAATTTAGCAAAAGCGGATTATAATGCATTTTTAACTTATTTAGAGGGTAAATTAATGGTTGGCATTCCCGAAATTGAAGCCCATATGCATGATTTAGAATTGGTTCATCAAGAAAACAAACAAGAAGATGGAACAGTTCAAATTGAAACATATTTTACTAGGGACTTGTCTAGCATAGAAAAAGCAATTATATCAAAAGCGATTGTTTATAAATGGTATCAACAAATTCATCAAGATAGAGTTGTTATTCAACCTCATTTAACTATTAAAGAATTTAAGCAAGTTGATGGCAATGGAATGAAACAACGTTCAGAACAGCTTGATAAACTAAAAGAAGACCTTATGTATGACATTAGTAACTATCAACTTTCTAATATGAGTGCTTTACCTTATTGGGGGAATTAAATATGGCGATGAAATTCTATCAGAACTTTTTAGACTCTATCGCTTGTACTCCAAAGCAACATTATGATTCTTTAAACCAAGCAACGATTAATAAATTTTGGGACGATACTGATAGAATTTATACTATTAAAGAACAAACTGCATTTCCATTTTTAAACGAATTCACAGAATATGAAGCGTGGCTTGGAAGTGTGTCTGACAATAATATCAATATGAATAAGTCAGTGTCAGATTTTGTTCAAGTTTGGTTTAAAGATAATAATCATAAAATTAATTATAAAGGACAATTTTATAAGTTAAATCTTGATAATGAGCATGAAGAAACATATATTTGTTATGACAAAATGAATCCATTATCTCAAACTGCGAATTTTAAGATTGTTCGTTGCAATCAATTATTAACTTGGATTGATTCACAAACAGGAGATATTAGAACAATGCCTTGCTATATTGGATATGATTTAAGTTCCACAAATAACCAATATGGCAAAGATGGTGCAATCCCAAATGCACGTTTAATTATTTATACTCAAGCAAATGAATATACGAAATCTATTGTTGAAAACCAAAGATTTATGTTTGAACATAGTAAATGTTTTAAGGTGGAACAAGTAGAACAATATGAATGGGAACAATTTTCGAATAACGAAATAACATTTATTAAGTTATATATTGCGTATTCTCCATTATTAGCAACGGATAATAAAGAATTAAATGTGTGTGATTATTATTTGTATGACTATAACATTGAGATTAACGAAACCAATCCAATAAAACAAGTCAATGGATTTTCAAAGAAACTTACAACAACAATTTATAAGAATGATGTTATTGTCAAAGACCTTAAAACTATTTGGAAAACTAGCGATGAAAATGTTGTTACAATAAATGAAGATGGAATAATGACAATTGTAGGTTCTGTTGGAGATACAGCGGAAATTCGTGCGTATATTGAAGGAAATGATGATAAATTTGCATCTATCACAGTTAATGTTATCGAAGAAGAAAAACATGAAGTATTGATTCGAGTAATTCCAGAATTAGAAAAATTAAAACTTTTAGAAGAACAATCTCAAGAGTTTGTTTGTGGTGTATATGATAATGGTGTTAAAATAGATAAGACTGTAACTTGTTCTCCAAGTTGGACAGGAATGAACTATACGTTAGAACAAACTTCAAATGGATATAAAATTACAAATAATAATAAATCAACAAAACCATTGTATTTAACATTTAGTGCAGATGGACTAACCGATGTTATTGTTAAAATTACGTTAGGAGGCATGATATAATGTTAGAAAATGGTAATAATTTTACAACATACAATAATTATGATGGTATTGATGAAATTCCATATGCAATTATTGAATGGCTTTTAAGGAATAAAAGTGATGTTGCAGAAAACTTTTGGAAATGTTTGTATTATCCGACAGATGACGCATTAGACCAACCAAATCTAACAACAGAACAAAAAAGAAGTATTATTAATGTCAATGAACCATTAACAAATAATTTTAAGGTATTCTTTGCTCCATTAATTTCAGATAATATGATTACTGCAAACGATATGATTCAAATGAGACTATTTCGATACAGTATCGTCCCTCAAGATACCTACCATGCTCTTCTGTTGTTTGAGTTTGATTTATATACAAACGATAAATCATCTAATATTATTAGACATGGAATTCATGGAGATTTTCCTGCGGAAAGAACAGATTATATGGAAACGTGCTTATTAAACCTGTTAAACGGAAGAGACTGTGGTTTTGGATATGGTAATTTTCAATTTAATAGAGAATTATCAACGTATAGTAAATCAATTGTGAGCATCAACAACTCAAAAGCATTTTGGGGACGTTCATTTATGCTTGGATTAAGATATACAAAGACAGATGGGGGAGATTGTCTTGCTAAAGAAGGATGACATTGAACAATATAAAGTTATCTACTTCGACAACGATGAGCCTGTAACCTATCATTTGAATGAATATGATATAAAAATATCTCCAATTCTCGTAAAAGATGCTCCAACTTATAACTTTGCAAAACAAATACTTCTTTTAGATAAAAATAGTACAAATGACATTGAAATAATTCAAATGAATTATCTTGACTTTTTACTAACAAGAAAACTAAAAGAAGACCAATGTCTGTATATGTTTTATTATATTATGGATAAATGCTTAAACGAACCATATTTTATGCCATATGATATAAATGGACAGCCTTTCAAGAAAAATGGAAGAAACGTATTAGCACTATGTGATGAGCATGGAAATGCTAAAGGATATATTACACACAAACAGTTTGAAGATATTTCAAAAATTATCCTATTTCAAAATGACATAAACTATGATGATAGGACTTTAAGTACAGATGTTCAAAAAGTTGTTGAAGATTATTATAGAATTAAAAATAAAGATATTCACATTCCGTCTTTGGGCGAACAAAAAATATATGTTATGTCAAGAACAGGATTTTCAATGAAAGATATTAATGAGATGACATTGCGGACATTTGAAGGGGTTTATGATAATTGTCTAAATTCTGAAATTTATCTTGGAGAGAAAATTATACAAGGGTCTTATAAATATGATGTTAAAGAAGATGTGCTACATCCATTGTATAGAAAGAAGAAAGACCCTATTGAAGAAGCATTTGCTTCTTATGAATCGGTTGAAAATAAAATTAATAATACTTAAATAATTTAGAATGGCTTATGCCATCTATATTATATATAAAAACAAATAGTCGTAAGGACAAAGTGAAAAATGAAAGTGAGGAAAACTAATGTCTAAACAGAGAGTTTTAGCAGGTGTTATGCCTGTAGAATTTTATGATGAGAATATGACTTTAATTTGTACTGCAAATGCATTAACAGACGAAGGTCTACAATCCGCAGTAGAAAATGATGAAATTCGTGGTGGCTCTGCTAACCAACTTATTGCAAAGTATTTCTACAATTCTAGTCTTACTCTTAATGCTACTGATACCCTATTTTCTCTTGAATATCTTGCACTTAAGATGGGTGCAACTATTGAAATGGGTTCTGATGTACAAAAGTCCGAATCTCTTACTGTTGCTGAAGATGGAAAAATTACTGTAAGTGATACCCCTGTTGCATTTCCTTTTACCAACAAGGTTGTTGGTTCGTACAGAAAGGCTTCTGATGCTGATGATGCATGGGTAACTATTGAATTTAATGGTAAAGATGCTTCTGTTGCAGGACTTAAAAAGGGAGACAAGGTTTGCGTTAAATATTTCTTCAAGGATGCTTCTGCTCGTGAGTTCAAAGTTCCAACCAACATGATTCCATCTACTGTATATGCTGTTGCAAAGATTCCAGAATTTTCTGCTGGTGGAGATGTATCTTCTAAGTCTCAAATTGGTACCCTTCAAGTGGTAATTCCTAGATTCCAATTCGACCCTTCTGCTGAACTAGCAGTAACTTCTAGTGGTCACGCAACCACTTCTCTTACAGGTTCTGCTCTTGCTATGTTTGAAGGCAACTGTGATGGTACTTCTAATTATGCAATTCTTACTGAAACTACTGATGGTGCTGACGAGTTTGCTGATGCTAGAGCAATCGTAGTTGATGGCTCTGATGTAGACCTTGCAAACGGAGAAAGTGCAACTCTTCGTGTTCTTGCAGTTTATAATGGCATTACTGCTCCTAAGATTATCGACAATTCTAAACTTACCTTTGCAGTAATTGAAGGTGGAGAATCGGTTGCCACAGTTACTAATGGTGTTGTTAAAGCTGTTGGGGTTGGCAATACTACTGTAGAAGTTACTGTTGCAGGACATGACAAACTAATTGCAACTGCTCATGTAACCGTAGCATAACTTATAACTTTAACTAATTGATTAAATTAAATGGGGAACTTTATGTTCCCCATT
>Ga0326512_10001268_pt1 | contig 19900 bp, 16 predicted proteins | sample 1_2617_0518_D_FD_203652 | JGI IMG/M metagenome (GOLD analysis project Ga0326512, IMG submission 203652) | Bovine rumen microbial communities from UC Davis, California, United States - 1_2617_0518 | ecosystem: Host-associated > Mammals > Digestive system > Stomach > Rumen | place: USA... | reverse complement strand
TAGCCTTGCACCAGCAGCCGTGAATGGCCTCGTACTCGGCAGAGGTCACGGTGTAGAGTTCGGGCAGCGTCACCTCATAGCAGACGGTGATGTCCGCATCCTTGGAGACGATGCAGCCGTTCTCCACTGCCAGCAGGGGCAGCTTGTTCTCAACGGTCGTTGCTTTCAGGATATTTCTCATTCACTCTTTGGTTTAGCTTGTTGAACATTGTTCTTCCTCGTTCACGACTCGGCAAAGTCCGAACAAGTTCGGCTCTGCACTCGCTGTTCACTCGGTTCTTAATGGTCTGGTATGGCTTTTTGCGGTTGATGAGGAAACGGGGTCTGCTTCTCTTTGCCATCAGCTTCATCAGTCCGTACTCCCCGAAGCGTCGGTTGAGGGCGAAGGTCTGCCAGACCAGAATGGAGGCAGACACAACACCCGTACCGATGCACACCCACTGGTTCACTCCAGCGAGGAAGAGGATGACGAACAGGACGAAGATGGCGAGCAACCCACCTGCGAAGATAAACAGGTACTGCGCTTTGAGTCCCTTGAACTCAACCGACTGGCCTATACCCTTGTTGATGTTGTACTCTGCCATCTTCCTTTTCCTCCTATACCTTATTATAATATTTGTATAGGGTTAGAGGAAGAAGGAGCGGAGGATGGTTGCAGCCACGATGAGGAAGATGCAGGCACCAAACCAGCTTGCAGCGGTCTTCGAGGTGTCTGGGTCACCACTGGAGAACTTGCCATATACCTTCACGCCGCCGATGAGTCCCACGACGGCACCGATGGCATAGACCAGCTTCGTCGCCGGGTCGAAGTACGAGGTCACCATAGAAGTTGCCTCATTGATGCCAGCCAGTCCGTTGCCCTGGGCCATAGCGTTCACACTTGCAGCAACTACAAGTGCTGCGATCATTCCGATTCTCTTGTTGTTCTTTGTCATAAAACTGTTTTTTAATTGTTAATGAATAATGTTTATTAAATGAAGTCACGGATGTCTATGTCCGTGGATTTCCCAATCATGAAGGACTTGTGTCCTTTGTCTGCTGCCGATGGTATTTCATCCTCGGCATCTGCCTTTGCCCTCTCACACTTGTCAAGCAGGTCACGGACTCTGGCTTTGAAGACCGGGTTCTTCTTCGTCAGGAGATCAAGAAGTTCCGTACCGTCCATCTCTTTGAGTGTCCTGCCAGCCTTCAGTTCGTCGTCCTTGCTGGCTTTTGCTCCGTTGGCGACTGAGACGGCCTTCTCCATTTCCTCACTGGTAAGTCCCGTGGCATATCCCTCAGCCGGATATTCATCCTCATCATCCTGTTCCTCATTGGAATAACTGAAACTCTTGAAAGCCTCTTTTTCTTCTTCGGGGGTCATCTGTCTGAGTGTCTTTTCCTGCTTTGACGGTGCAAAAGTAACGTCTTTCTCGTCCACTTCCTCACCTTCTTCCGGAATGGCGGTAACTGGCTGTGAATTGGCTGCAAGTGGCTTAGTGGCACTGGCTCTGACGAGGCTTTTTCCCATGAAATCATGTTCTTGGGCAGGTATCCCTTGGGGAGTTTCCTGAACGGCCCTTTCTCCTTTGCATTCCTTTCCTCGAAACCATTCCAAAGGTTTGATGTCAAACCAGACAAGGTGCAGGAACACTATCATCCACACCAGCAATATGATGATTACTATGTCCATTTCTGTTTTCTTTTCAATGAGCTACTAATTATCTTCAAATACATTTCTGTCCCTGTCATACAGGGTCTTCACCTCATCTCGGTTTTTCTCCCACCATTCATCGAGGATGGAATCAACTATCTGGCCGAGAGTCACCTTGTACACACCCGCTGCAACCGTAAATCGGTTATGGTTGTCAAGACGGATATATGCAGGTTTCCGCTGAATGTTCTCATTGCCGCCTCTCAGCTTACCAAGTGCAGAGCCTTGTGCACTCTGCTTGGCAGTCCTCTTTGACGGCGACGCCTCCTTGCTTCTTTGTGGAGGTGAGGAAACATCGTTCTGATCCTGTGAAAGCGTCTCGTTGTCTTCTGATGGTACTGTTTCATGAGGTGTATTGTCTGTTTCCTGTGGCGGTTTTCCCATCCTGACACAGCCGCCTTTCTTGTTCATGCTGACGGCTGACAGAAATTCCTCTTCATCAATGAAGTCCGCCTTGTTCTTCTTGTTCATGGTCTGCTACTTGCTGATAATGGAAAGTATTTCATCTGCCAGTTCCTTGATACGGCTTCCACGCAACAAGTGCTGGTCTGGCAGGAATATGGTGGAACGGAACACAGCCTTTTCCGGCTCGGAAAAGTCACGACGGAAACGCTTGCTGTCGGGAATACGGGTATTAAGTACAGAAATGCCTAATTCTCCGATAACCTCATCATAGAGATTGTAGATGTCGGTCTTCTCACGACCGTCCACCATCGTCCAGAACAGGCATATCTCTTTGGTGACCGCCTTACCAGTGGTCATGAGATTGTCCTTGAAGTTGGCAACGAACTGGAGCGCACTCTCCAATACCAGCCTGTCGGCACTGATGGGGACAAAGATATAGTCCATCTGTGACAAAGTGCTCAGCACACCCTTACTGCGGATGGTGCCTGGCAGGTCGAACAGCACGATGTCAAGGTTCTCGTCCTCGATAAGAATCTCAGCCTGGTCGAGTGCGTCAACGGGATTAGTGGCGACAACGGGAAAGATACGCTTGCCCGTCTTACGGAACACGTCCTTTGCCGCTTCCTTGTCCGCATCGTTGTTCTTGATGAGTAGCAGTTCGCGCTCTCTCGCATCACTGATGCTGTGCTGTGGATCGTCGCAGTCAACGACGCCCACATTCTTACCTCCGATATTGTGAAGGTAGTTAGCAAGCAGCATGGTGATTGTGGATTTTCCAATACCGCCTTTCTGTGTAGCTATGGCTACATACAATTCATTAGTTTTTTCTTTACTCATGTCTTTACTTCTTTAATGTTATATGTGTGGATTAACTTATTCATTCACTCGCATATCGCTTCATTTGTCAGTCTATGGAAGTACACAGTTGAATGCCCATGGCTTCAAATACGCATTTATTCCTCAAAATGAATCGTTGACTATGTATGAATGCGGACAGACGATTGAATAATTATCGCCGTCTTTATCCAATCAGATAATGGTATATTCATATCAATATTTATTCATATCATTATATCCATATATCAATATCTGAATGTGTATCAATGTGGACATTCATACAGTTGTCAATCTATTCATTTACTTGTCTGGTCACGTATGTGATTGTTCGATTCTTTACTTGCTTTCATAATTGCATATTTTGATGTTTGCGGAACTATTTCCGTATGCAAAGGAACACATATTTAGCCATGCACGGATGGATTACGGGGCAGTTGGCTGTAAGTGGCGGTGAACTGGCTGCAAGTGGCGGTTCGTGCCTATTCCGCAGCCCGTAAAATCACCGTAATTTTGCAGCCGGATTCAGACGTGATACGCAGGTGAGCGACACCTGACACGTCTATCCTGCTTCCAGTCGGGAAGGTTCCTACCTCTCACGCAAGGCGGAAACGGTCTTTTTCCTTTCACAGAACAGAGAGAAGTCCAACCGCCGAGGTCGGTAGAAAGAACTAATCCAACCGCATACAGCGGTGCAGGGAGTAATTCATCTGACCAGTCTTTAAGACCTGTCAGAGCACGTCCGCTTTAGCAAGCGGATTTTAATGTTCTCAAGAACATAGCAAGGTATGTTTTGAGCCGCTCAGAACTCCGTTAGCCGCTCAAAACCCCTTGCTCTGCCGAGGGCTGGGGCTGTCCTCCGAAGTCGGACTGCCCGTTGATACTGCCGTAGGCGCACATAGTTCATGCAAGCAGTGAGTGATAACCATATTGTCAAACAAAACTGATTCAAGAATGAATAAGAAACAGAATAAAGGAGGGAGAAATCCCAAGATTGATCCGGCGGTTTACCGCTATTATGTAAGGTTCAACAGCAAGGAGCATGAGCAGTTCCTGCACATGTTCGAGCGTTCAGGCATGGCACACCCATCCGTTTTCATCAAGGCGCAGTTCTTCGGTGAGACATTCCATGTGGTCACCTTCGACAAGGGACTGCACGAATACTACACGAAACTGAGTGACTTTCACGCACAGTTCCGCATGGTTGGCAACAACTACAACCAGACGTTGAAAGAACTCAGAAGCCACTTTTCCGAGCGCAGGGCAATGGCGCTGACCTACAAACTGGAGAAGTACATGCAGCAGTTAGTAGAGATTGCATCGAAGATTGTGGAACTGACAAACGAGTATCAGCAGAAATGGTCGCAAAGATAAGTTTCGGAAACTCGCTGTTTGGCGCACTGGCGTACAACGGGGAGAAGATCAACAAGGACGAGGGCAAGCTGCTTGCCACAAACCGCATCTTTGATGACGGTACGGGCAAGGTGAACATCCGAAAAGCTCTGGAGGATTTCATGCACTTCATTCCAGGCCGATGCCGCACGGAGAATCCTGTGGTGCATATCTCCCTCAATCCGCATCCCGATGACAGGCTGACGGATACGGACATGGAGAACATTGCCCGTGAGTACATGGAGAAGATTGGATTTGGCGGTCAGCCCTATATGGTCTATAAGCACGAGGACATTGACCGCCACCACATGCACATCGTTACCATCCGTGTAAAGGAGGACGGCAAGGCCATCAGTTCCAGTAATAACTTCTACCAGAGCAAGAGGGCGACACGCGAACTGGAGAAGAAATACAACCTGCACACGGCTGAACGTGGGCAGGCTATTTCCGAGATTCCTCTCCGCAAGGTGAATACCAGTGAGGGGGACGTGAAGAAGCAGATTGCAAACACGGTCAAGGCGGTTGTCCGTGGCTACCACTATCAGACTTTGGGAGAACTCTGTGCCGTCCTCTCCTTATATAATATAGATGTGGAGGAAACAAGGGGCATGGCTCGTAACCGTGAGTATCATGGACTGGTCTATTCTGCCACCGATGACAACGGCAACAAGATTGGCAATCCGTTCAAGGCTTCCAAAATCGGGCCATCTGTCGGCTACGACGCAGTTCAAAAGCGTTTCGCATGGTCGAAGAAACAGAATGCAGACAAGGGCATAGCCGCTTCGCTGAAAGAAAAGATACTGCCCATATTGGCGGTAAGTTCCAACGCAAAGGACTTCAAAAGCCGCTTGCAGGCTCAGGGTATGGACGTGGTTTTCCGCTACACGGACACGGGACGCATCTATGGCGCAACCTTCATTGACCATGACAGCCGCAGTGTTCTGAACGGTTCGCGCATGTGCAAGGAACTTTCTGCCAATGCTCTGGAACAGTTCTTTAACAGTCCTCACGATCAAGAGCAGGCACAACAGGGACAGTCAACCGACCAAGGACAGTCCACACAAGAAGGTGCTGGACATGGAACTGGTGGAGGACAGCAGTCGTTTGGTTCCGACCATTGGCAGAGCCAGTCAACTCCGTCTTCAGACTACGACCACTCTCATTCCGACTTCGATGGTTTCGGCTTGTTCACCACTGACAACCCGGCGGTCGATCCTGCCGAGGAAGAGTTTAGAAGACGGATGCAGAGAAAAAAGAAGAAACGTCGTGGTCCGAAACTCTGATTATCTATTATTCAAATGCAATTTAATCACAATTCAAATTCCATTTTACTATGCAACAAGAAGACGATTTGAGGGCACTGGCGAAAATCATGGACTTTCTTCGTGCCGTGAGTATCATCCTTGTGGTGATGAATGTCTATTGGTATTGTTATGCCACCGTAGAGGGGCACGGCATCAACATCGGTGTTGTTGACCGCATCCTGCTTAACTTCAACCGTGAGGCAGGGCTGTTTCACTCAGTCCTTTACACCAAACTCTTTGCACTGCTCCTGCTTGTCCTCTCATGCCTCGGCACGAAAGGAGTCATCAACGAGAAGATTACCTGGCCGAGAATCTGGGCAGTCCTCGGTACAGGATTTGTGTTCTACTTCATCATTAACTGGTGGATGCTGCTGTTGCCCATTCATGCCGACGTGGTGACGGCACTCTACATCCTCACGATTGCCATTGGCTACATCTGCCTGATGATGGCTGGTCTGTGGATGAGCAGACTGTTGAAGTACCATCTGATGGAGGACGTTTTCAACAACGAAAACGAGAGCTTTCAGCAGGAAACACGGCTGATGGAGAACGAGTATTCCGTCAACCTGCCTACCCGTTTCTACTACAAGAAGAAATGGAACAGAGGTTGGATTAACGTAGTCAACCCGTTCCGTGCCACCATCGTACTCGGAACACCGGGCAGCGGCAAGTCTTATGCCGTGGTGAACAACTTCATCAAGCAGCAGATTGAGAAGGGCTATTCGCTCTACTGCTACGACTACAAGTACCCAGACCTTTCCACCATTGCCTTCAACCATCTGCTGAAACATTCTGAAGGCTACAAGGTCAAGCCGAAGTTTTATGTCATCAACTTCGACGACCCACGGCGCAGCCATCGGTGCAATCCCATTCATCCCGACTTCATGACGGACATTGCCGATGCCTACGAGAGCGCCTACACCATCATGCTCAATCTTAACCGGACGTGGGTACAGAAGCAGGGTGACTTCTTCGTGGAGTCGCCTATCATTCTCTTTGCCGCAGTGATATGGTTCCTACGGCTCTATCAAGGTGGCAAGTATTGTACCTTTCCCCATGCCATTGAATTGCTTAACCGCAGGTACGAGGATATTTTCCCCATTCTCACGTCCTACCCAGAGCTGGAGAACTATCTTTCTCCCTTCATGGACGCATGGCTTGGCGGTGCGCAAGAGCAGTTGCAAGGGCAGATAGCATCTGCAAAAATACCATTGTCACGAATGATTTCCCCACAACTCTATTGGGTAATGTCTGACAGCGAGTTTACGCTTGACATCAACAATCCCGATGAGCCGAAAATCCTATGTGTCGGTAACAATCCCGACCGTCAGAACATCTACGGTGCAGCCCTCGGCCTGTATAACAGCCGTATCGTGAAACTCATCAACAAGAAGGGCAAACTGAAGTCGTCGGTCATCATCGACGAGTTACCCACCATCTATTTCAAGGGACTCGACAACCTCATTGCCACGGCACGAAGCAACAAGGTGGCTGTCTGTCTTGGCTTTCAGGACTTTTCCCAACTTGTCCGCGACTATGGCGACAAGGAGGCAAAGGTGGTGATGAACACCGTCGGCAACATCTTCAGTGGGCAGGTTGTTGGTGAGACCGCCAAGCAACTCAGTGAGCGTTTCGGCAAGGTGCTCCAGAAACGCCAGTCGATTTCCATTAACCGACAGGACGTTTCCACTTCCATCAACACGCAGATGGATAGCCTTATCCCGCCCAGCAAGATTTCGGGACTTACGCAGGGCATGTTTGTCGGTTCCGTGTCCGACAACTTCAACGAGCGTATTGAGCAGAAGATTTTCCATGCTGAGATTGTGGTGGATTCTGCAAAGGTGGATGCCGAGATGAAACATTATGAGCCTATACCCGTCATTGCGGACTTCACCGATGCCGACGGCAATGACATCATGGAGCAGACTATCCGCGACAACTACAATCGCATCAAGGATGAGGTCAAGCAGATTGTGAGTGATGAACTGGAACGCATCAAGAATGACCCGACACTGCAACACCTGTTGCAGCAGAAAGGGTGATAAAACAAAATTTCGGCAATAAGTCCGCCTTATTGCCGAAATTTTGCTTTTCTATGAGAGATTGCTAACGCCTTGCCGCCTGTTTGCGGTCATCCTCTTTCATCCGCCAGTTCAGTTCATTGGTCATTTCCTGTAGGAAGGTGGCTCGATTGTCAAGTTTGCGCATCTTCACGTCCCGATAGGTGATGTAGCAGTTTGCCAAAGGCTTCTCAAAGTCCAGAAACTGCATGAAGGTCGTGAGCATGTCCTTCAGTGACACCTCTCCGTCGTTGATGCACTTCTTGGTATGGAGTCCATAGATCAATTCAATGAAGTCCGTATTCTGCCCTGTCCATCGAAGCCCGGATGATTGTCTTTTCTCTTCATGCGTGAAGGTGATTACCTTATCGTCTGTAATGAGTTTGAGCATCTTCTGCACAAAGGCTAACGCTTTCTTCGTGCAAATGCCTATATCCTCAGAAACGCCACTCACGAACTGGAGTTCCGTCTCTGCACAGGTCAATGCCACCGCCTTATAGCCATCGTCCGACTGTTTACATAGTTCTATGACTTGCACAACAAAGTCCTGATAGGCTGCATTCGGGTCAATCTTCTCTTCGCCCCGTATCAGTTTGAACAAACTGGTTTCTGTCAATATGAAGTAGTCCATTGCTATTCTCTTTTGCTTGTTTGATAATGATGTTTGTTGTGCGCACATCATTCCTATAAGCAATGCCAATACCAACAGAAAAACAGTGGACCATCAGTAGCCCCGTAAACCACTCATACACAATGGAATAAAATTTTTGATAATTTTTCAAGCAGAAAAACAGGCAAGAAAAAAGTGTAAAGTTACTTTACAATATTGTAAAGCGGCTTTACACTTCTACACTTCATGGGAGCGTCTTTCCCTATCTCAGACCAAACTCACCCATCTTTTTGTAGAGCGTCGGACGGCTGATTTCAAGTATTTCGGCAGCCTTCGACAGATTTCCGTTGGTCTTTGCCAGTGCTCTTGCTACCTTCTGCTTTTCTTCTCCGTCATCTTTGAGGGCCAGAGCCTGTCCCTGCCTTGGAACGGGCTTCAGCTTGATATGCCCTGCCCGTATCATTCCGCCTTCGTTCTCTACTACCGCACAGCGTATGACGTTCTTCAGTTCACGTACATTGCCTGGCCAACTATGGGATTGCAGTTTCTCTTTCGCATCGTCAGCGAATCCTTCTACGTTCTTACCATACTCTCCATTAAAGCGCACGAGAAGAGCCTCCGCCAATGGGATTACATCTTCGGGACAATCACAGAGTGATGGTACTTCCAGCGTGTACTCATCTACCCTCTGCCAGAGGTCAAAACGGAAACGCCCCTCCTCAACGGCTTTCTCTATATTCTCATTGGTAGCTGCAACGACACGGACATTGCAACTGACTTCCTTTGTACCACCCAATGGCATGTACTGTCGTTCCTGGAGGACACGTAACAATACCTGTTGCGCTTCTATTGGCAAGTTTCCTATCTCGTCAAAGTAGAGTGTGCCGCCCTCAGCTTCCCGGAACAATCCCGTAGTGCAGGACTCCGCACCCGTGAATGCTCCTTTCTCGTGGCCGAACAAAATGGATGCCGCCAGTTCCTTGGTGATGGTGGCACAGTCAACCTTGACAAACGGTTTGCTTCTCCTGCTGCTCCTGTTGTGCAGGATATGGGCAATATGTTCCTTTCCCGCACCGCTTTCGCCACGAATCATCACCGACAGTTCATATTGGGCAACACGTTCCGCCTTTTGTACGAGTTCCTGATAGGCCCGGCTTACACGCCTGATGATTTTGGAATCATCGGTACTTGGTGCTCTTCCTTGCAAGATTCTCTGGATGGTCTCTACAAGCGGAATGTCATGGATTGGCTTTTCAATAAATTCCACGGCTCCCTTCTTGACGGCATCCACGGCGGTCGGTATGTCGCCGTACTTGGTCATGATGACAAAAGGAGTGGGCTTGTTGTTGTCGTTGAGCCAATCGAGCACTTTCATTCCGCTGCCATCTGGCAGGCGGAGGTCACTGAGAACGAGGTCATAGTCCGTCTTCTTCAACCTTGAAAACGCATCACGGATGGTTGTAACATTGTCGGCAGTCATTCCAGCCTCTTTCAGCCAGTTGACGACGAGACGGCTTAATATCGTATCATCTTCTATTACCAGAATCCTGCTCATGCCGCACCTCCTTCCATCTTTTCCCTGGCTTGTCGGATAAGTTGCTCTGCCGTCTGTACGACCTCATCAATAGCCTTGCTCAAATCCGCCTTCCCCTGCAATGCGTCACGGAGCCTAAGCATGGGCTTAACTATGCCTAAAAGTTCCCACCGTGACTCCGACTTATGTTGTAGGAAGGAAATGGCATCCATGTTGCCTGTTTCCATTGCCGATTTAAGTTCTATCACCTCGGTCTCGGTCTGCTCTATAAGAAGCGTCAGCATCCCGTTCACATCTTCCTCTCCCTGAAGCAGTGTCGTGAAGTCAGCCTTGGGAGCTTTGAAAAGATCATCATCGGACTGCCTGTATTCCCTGATACTATTGACTATTGCCTGCGTCAGTTCCGCATACGAGAATGGCTTCAGTATGCAGCCGCTGAAGCCAGCATTGATGAAGTCCTCCGCCTTACGCTCTGTCCTGCCTGTCATGGCCAGTATGGGGACTTTCTTGGAGTTTCCAATGTTGGAATCGCGCAACAGTTCCAGCAGGTCGAAACCGCTGATGCCTCCCAACTTGATGTCGGTGATGATAAGGTCAAAGTCGCTCTTGCGCATCCTGTCAAACAGTTCATCTACGGTCATACAACCAACCGCCTGCACGTTCTTCTTGTTCAGCATCTCAACGGTCATCCGAAGCACGGTCACGTCATCGTCCACGACGGCTATGCGTAAGCCTCCGGGCAGTACTGTCGTATGCTTCTCCGTCAGTTGAAGAATCTCTGCATCACCCTCGATGATAGGAATGGAAACGGTGAATATACTGCCGAAGCCTGTATGGCTCTCCACGTCAATCCTGCCGCCCAGCAAATCCGTGAGTGCCTTGGCTATGCTCAGTCCGAGACCGAAGCCTTCTTGTGTGTCGGCATTCTCCAGTCTATTGAACGGAGCGAAGATGCGCTTTATCTGTTCTTCGCTCATGCCTGTGCCGGTATCTTGCACCTTGATAGTGAGTGTATTGTCTGCATAACCCACATTTACAGATACTCTTCCCTTATTTGTGAACTTAACGGCATTCGACAAGATATTGCCTGCTATCTGCAAAATGCGTTTGCGGTCGCCCATCACTACGGTGTCATCGCCAGTAAACGCGCTATCTATCTCAACATCCTTCATCTCTGCGATGGGTTCATACTCTATCAGCAGAGACTTCAAGATGTCCTTTACCCTGAATGGCATCATTTCCACCTCTTCCTTGCCCGTGTCAAGACGGTAGTAGCTCAGCAGCGTGTTCAGCAGCATCAGCATCCTTTCAGACGACTGCATGATGGCTTCCTCATACTCCTTGCATTTGTAATTCTGTGTAGTCTCACCTATCAGTTCCGCATAGCCCTTGATGGAGGTCAGCGGCGAACGCAGGTCATGGCTGACGGTCAGCATCATGTTCTGCCGGAGGGCGAGCAGCTCCTCGTTGTGTTGGTTGCTCTGTTCCAACAGCACCTGATTCCTGTGTCGCTTGTTGAGGTCACGGTGCAGCATCCAGAAGAACAGGACGGCAAGTAGAAAGGCGGCAAACCCGAATAGGGCAATGTTCCGTATCGTCCTGTGCTGGTGCTCCATCAAAAGGTGGGAACCATGTTGTCGCATCTGTGAGTCCTCATTGTTGAAGGCAGCGACAAGGCGGCTGATTTCCTCATTCAGTTGGCGGTTGCGCCCCATAAGCGTATCCATGTGTCCGAACAATTGTTCCGCACCCCGTTCTTGTGACTGCTTAATATCCGATGCTAATAATGCGAGGATGCTGTTGGTCTGCTGTTTGGCACGGCTCAATGCACGGAGGTTGTCCCGTTCCGTCTGTTCATCGGCTTTCTTCCTGTTCTTGAAAATCCCCCTCAGTCCCGTGGTCTTGTGGCGGTTGGTCTGCAGGTTCTCTCTTACCTCGTCTGACAGTCGTTCATTGGCACGGTTTGCCCGTCTGATAATCTCTGGCACTCGCTCCTTCATCAGTCCGTTGATGTCACGTAGTTGTTCAAGGTCGGCATGTATAGCCAGCAGATAGTCTTTCTTTTCTGCCACAAGGTTCCTTATCTCGTCCACACGCTGCACCTGTACCGTGTCGGGCATTTGCCGTCTGAGCGAATCGAACATACAGAGGACAACAGCCTCCTTTTGTTCATACTCCGCCATTTGTTCTTCTTCCCATGCCGCCACTTGCTCGTCAAGCAACGTCAAGTCGAAGAGTTGCAGGAAGGCATGTTCTGACAGATGCCTCCGTCCTATATTCTCAGCATATCGTCTGTTGGTGTCGTTCAGCTTCTTCGTTTCAGAAGTAACAAACAACGCTCCTAAGACGAATATTGTAATTAAAGAAAAATATCCACCTATGATTTTTAGGTGGATATAAAATAAAGAATCCTTAACTTGCATTCTGTACAATCTATACTTTGTTTTGTTAATACATCTTTAGCGGGGCCACATCATTCTGTCATGTAAATGAAATTTTTCGTAATATTTGGAGATAATATTCTCCCCTAATCTTTCATTTTGAAGTGAAGTGTGTATTACTTCGTCTTTTGAATTATACATTACCATTATTTCTTTTTCATAATTGTATAGTCTAATCCTGGCTTTTCTGCCTACAGCATTTGCCAGATGCTGCTTTTTACTTAAAATAGCTTCAATATCTGGCTTTTGTTCAATTTGCTCAATACTTCTAAATATTACATTTAGCGTGTCATACGGGTCATATATACTATCCAGTACATCTTCCACATTGATTACTTCTGCATACTCATATGGATACTGATTCCTTAAATACGATTGAACCTTATCCTCTTGCGAGTTAATACAACTTACAAGAGTGATGAATGGAATACAAATCAGTATAATTATACTATTATATCTCATTTGAAGATTATGCTTTTGAAGGAATTCATTCTTCGTCAATGAAGATAATATATTGAGACAATACTTCTCCATTACTTTCTATTGTTAATAAATATTGGCCCTCTTCATAATTTCCCAAATTAAATATGACGGTTTGTCCAGCCATAACACTTTCACTGTCTTCATCAATAATAGTCCCATTGCCAGAAATAGAAATATGAACATTCTCAATTGACCTATTAAATAAGATATACAGATTACCCGTATCTTCATTGATATTTATTACAAAAGGATAACGGGCTGGCATCTTTGGTGTAATCGGTCCTCCCTGAGGAACTGGTTTTATCGTTTGTTCAGTACCAACAACACTATAAACCCTTGAACTTGCTTGGCTCTTAGATGTCCAAAGCATTAATCCAGCAAACATAATTAAAAATATCTTCTTCATTATACCAACTTTTGTTTTTGAAGTGCAAAATTACCCAATAATCTTCATATAAAAGAAGGTTTTAGCAAAAAACTACCCAAACACCCGTTTTGCCACAAATCGAGAATAACCGTCTGATTTTCAATGGATAATACTAAATCCGAAAAAACTTATAAGCGAATAAGCAACGCTTTTATGAATATATAATACTTATAAAACGTTGTTTTTTGCCTCATATTCTCTTAAAACTTGCTAAAGGCATCTTATTATGGATATTTCTTAGTACCTTTGCACAAAAAATTTATTTGTTATGTACAGAAAGGTCTTGCTATTCTTTATCAGCACCCTTCTATTGTATGGATGCGAGTATCGGTCAAGTTCAACAAAACTGGCCGAGATAGATTCTCTCGTAGAGGAAGAAATGTATGACTCAGCCTATCAAGAGGCATTGAAGTTCAATAATAAATTCGAATCAGATGAAAACATGGCCCATTATTATTTGCTTTTAACTCAAACAGGTTTACTGACAGGCAATCCCTTGACATCTGATTCATTAATCAATATTTCCATCTCATATTATGAGAAGAATACGAATAAGGAAAAACTGTGTGATGCATATTATTATAAAGCAATATACCTAATTAATAACAAAGAATATAACCATGGGGTTATCCTTAGTAAGAAAGCCTATGATATAGCACAACAAAGCAGAAATTATGGGCAGCAATATAAAGTCTCAGAGCTCATATCATACATTAACCGTGTTAATGGAAACTATGATTTGCAACTAAAATACGCAAAAGAAGCCGTTAACAATGCACTTAAAACCCAAAGAAACAGATGGATAGCATATGCTTACAATGATTTGAATGAAGCATATCAATACAATGGAAAGATTGACAGTGCCATCATCTATGCAGAGAAAGACATTGCATACTTGGATTATGTCAATACCAATGACTTGCCTTATGTCTTAAACAACATTGGGTATGCGTATATGGATGCCCATCCCCAAAAGGCAAAAGAATTTTTTGAAAGATCAATAAAGCAAAAGCCATTAACTAGGACATTAGAAAATTTGGCCTATATATACGAGAAGGAAGGCAATGAGGAAAAAGCATATGAGTTATGGAACAATGCGTTATTGTATGAAGATGACATTTCTTTAGACAGAATCATTTATCATATCCTTCAATATAACCTATCTCATAACAACTTTGATGGTGCCTGCAAAAAATTATACAATATTATGTTAATTAATGACAGTCTGCAAACAGCGTTAAAAGACAGAACTATTCAGAGATTGCAACAAGACTATGACGCAAAACTTGCTAATGATCATTATAACTTAACAACACAGAGGTGGGCACTCGCAGTCTTGTCTCTTTGCATTATTATTTTAGCTTTGATAGGCTATACCCATTATAAAAAATATAAGGCAAAAATAATATTTAAAGAGCACCAGTTGGCTATCAATAATTACATCAATGAAATTGGACAATTAAAAGGGAAGAACGATAATGCAGAATATCAAATAGGCGAACTTAAAAATAGAGTATCAGGGTATATAGAAGACATTAGGAAATTAGATGAGTCTTGTAATAGTTCTGAAAAACATGTTGTAGAATTAAAAGGGAAGATAAAGGAGTATACAGAACAGATAGATCAATTGACAGAAACGGGAAATACTGCCAATCATCAAATTGATAGTCTTAATGGTATTATAAGAGACTACAAAGAACAGATTGAAAGATTGAATCAGGTGGATAATGCCTCAAAAAAAGAAATCAGTTCATTAAAAGAGAAGATAGAAGAATACCTTGGACAGATTGGCAATTTGCAGACAGCACATAATGAAGCAGAGCTACAAATAGTCGATTTGAATCAGAAAATAAAGGACTTAATAGATCAAGAATCACCAAGGCTTGCCAAGGGAAAACTGTTATATGACCAAATACTGCAGAATGGTACGACTGTTGAATGGACTAATGATGACTATAAATGCTTTATTGACTTCTATAAAGCGATAAATTTTTCATCATACTCTAAAGTTATGAAAAAATATTCTCCCAAGACTGCTCATAATACCTTCTTCTTATTATTATATGAGATAGGTAAAAATGATAAAGAAATTCGTCAGATTATGGGAATAACACAGGAGGCAATTCGCTCAACGAGGTTTAGAATACAGAAACATTCCAATAAATGAGGACTATTTTTAGTTGAGAGAGGTTAATATATGTTGCAATATGCTTTCTCCTTTTGAATAAGGATAAGGCATAAAACATACGACAAGAAATAGGGCTAAGAAGACAGCAACAATAATTGCAGTACCCCATCTTACAAACGTTGGAGGTGTTTCCCCTAATAGATTGCGAACTTTTTCTGAGCGCAGTTCAATGTCGTTATTTGTACTCTTTTTCATGTCCTTTAAATTTAATTACCAAGTTCTAGTTGATTTTTAACAAGATTGTAATACGCTCCTTTCTTTTCAATGAGATTGTGATGGTTCCCAATTTCTAAAACTTTACCTCCATCGATAACTATTATTTGGTCTGCGTTTTTGACAGTTGATAAACGATGGGCCACCACGACCACAGTGCGCCCCTTATAAAATTCGTTTAGGTTTTCTACAATAGCTCTTTCGTTTTTCGCATCAAGAGCATTTGTGGCTTCGTCCAAAAAGATGAAATCTGGGTTCTTATAGACAGCACGTGCTATGAGTATACGCTGTTTCTGTCCTTGACTCAATCCAACTCCGTCACGCCCAATAAGAGTATTATATTTTAATGGGAGCCCTATTACATAGTCATGAATATTGGCTATCTTTGCTGCCTTTTCAAGACAGTCCACATCAATATCCCCGTCATCAACGGCTATATTACGGGCGATAGACTCAGAGAAGATAACTCCATCTTGCATTACTACTCCACAATGGCGACGCCACCATTTGAGATTATATTCGTTGATATTTCGTCCAGCTATGAAAATTGAGCCAGATGTAACAGGATAGTACCCAAGAATTAGTTTTATCAAAGTAGTCTTTCCACTCCCAGATGCTCCTACTATGGCAGTTACTTTTCCATCAGGGATATTGAATGAAACACCGTCAAGAGTTTTTTTCATAGCATAAGGGTCGTATCTAAAATCGATTCCCTCTATTATTATAGACTTCTTAGAGTTAAATGCTTTTGCTAAATTTTCATTTGATTCTTCGTTTTTCCCTTTGTGTATCTCATTAATCCGTTCAAGAGAAATTTTCACATCTTGTAAAGAGTAAATGAAAGACATAAACTGTTCAACGGGAGAGTTAAGCTGCCCCACAATATACTGAATGGCAAGCATTGCGCCAAGAGTAATCTGACCATTAATCACTGCTGTTGCAGCAAATACCGTTATTAGTATGTTTTTGACCTCATTTATGAATACCGATCCGGCCTCCTGGGTTTGTTGAAGTTTCAACGACTTCATTTGGATTTTGAACAATTCGGCTTGCGAGTCTTCCCATTCCCATCGTCTACGCTGTTCACAATCTTGAAGTTTAATCTCTTGCATTGAAGTTATGAATTGGTATGTTCTGTTCTGACTAATCGCCTGTTGTTCAAATTTCTCATAATCAAGCACTTTTCTTCGTTGAAGGAAGGACGATATCCATAATCCATAAATAACGCTTCCTGTAACAAAGACACCAAATATTTTTCCGTCGTAAATAAACAAAACAATCCCGAATATGATGAAACTCAAGAATGTGAATATTACACTTAGAACCTGACCTGTTAGAAAATTTTGTACACGCGAATGATCTCCTATACGTTGCAATAAATCGCCCATCAGTTTTGTGTCGAAGAAAGACATCGGCAGTTTTAGTAACTTTATGAAAAAATCGCTTATTAATGAAATGTTTATTCGCATGGATATGTGAAGCAACAACCAGCGACGTATAAAATCTGTGGCCGTTCGACCAGAAACAATCATCAGTTCGCCCAACAATACAAGCCAAATAAATCCTATATCATTATGTTTAATACCAATATCTACTATTGATTGGGTTAAGAATGGCAATATTAACTGAAGTAAACAACCCAGCAAAAGACCTAAAATAATCTGCGCAAATAGTTTCTGATAAATACCTAAATAGTGTATCAAAAATTTATATGACTCTGTATTGTTGTTTACGTCTTCACTCTTTTTGTAAAAATCAGGTGTTGTTTCTATAAACATGGCAACCCCTTTATCTTTCCCGTTAATAGCTGTGCTAACCCATTTGTCAACAAACTCGCTAAAAGGGCACTTAATCAGCCCTTTCGCTGGATCTGCAATATAAAATGTGTTACTTTTTATTTTGTACAATACGACAAAATGATTCTGCTTCCAATGAAGAATTGCTGGTAATGTCACGTCATTTCTCAATAAATCAGAGGGAGACACATAAGCAGTCATCGTCAATAAACCCAACTTTGATGCTGTTTCGGTAATCCCTAACATAGATACACCTTCTGTTGTTGTATGACACAGCCTTGAAAGATAATCTATAGAATACTTATTCCCATAATATTGGCATATCATAGACAAAGATGCTATACCACATTGCATTGCATCTTTTTGTTTGACAAATGGGAAATGACGGTATAATCTTAGCATAATCATTCAACAATTGCTGTACCTGGCATTCCTGACTTGTTTATGCGGTCTTTCGTATTCGTCTTTTTGCCGTAAGAGAATGAATATGACAGATTAAGGACAAATGAACGATGATGTTCATTCCCAAAATGCTGAATGTCATAATTCACGGGGGCACTATTATATAGGGCCTCACTTGTTCGCCATGAGGAGTTGAAGATATTCCTGCAAGTAAATGTGGCTATAAGATTGCCATTGCCGTAACTGATGGCAACAAAGTAGCTCTCAGGTCTCTTTTTCGTCTCAAAGATGGACACTTGTTTTGATGATTTCTCCCAAAATGCGCTTATCGAGAAATTCTTGATGTAATAGTTTGCCTGACCACTGATAGACACAGGCCAGGAATTGACCTCTGTGAGACCACCTTGTTTAAAATAGTTTTGAGTGACTGAACCCTTTATGAAAAGGTTGTTATCAAGAAGCCTAAGAGTTACACTCGCTCCTAATCGAAAGTTTGACAGATAGCCAGCGTTGGTATATGAGCGCACTACTATAGTCCTATTACCGTCATATACCATAGGCTCCCAAACAAACACTGACGGTCGGTTGAAGTACTGCCACCGTGTGAACAAACTAATCGTAGTTCGTTTGTCTGGAATGATTTTATAGGAAATGGATGGCGAGATGAAATGAAAGTTCTTCAATTTAGGATTACCCTTGATGGCAGTAACATGGTCTGTCATTATCAAATTGGGGCTTTTCATTCCAAGGGAATTGCCGAACATCGAGTACTCAAAGGAGAAAGACAAAGAGTTGCGGGCATCGAAATTCCAACCTCCAGAGAGGAATGACTTGGGGAAGAAATAGACCTCGCGCTCACCATTGTATGTAGCCTCTTCGTAGGACACTCCCAAGTTTCCATTGATTCTGAATTTGTTCACGCTATAGTTGAATACTGCACGAGGCATGATGTACCAATCCCTTACTTTTACATCAGAAGGCGTTGTGCCGCGATAATGAATGGCATTGCCGTTGAAACTGGAAATCAGGTTGATGCCGAATGATGCTCTTTTTATCCGCTTGCGTAACGTGGCATTTAATTTCAGATTCCACGCATCTTCCCCAATTTCATTGATGATGTTTTGCCCTGCGGTTGTGGAATAATCGTAATTTTGCGCCGTGTTCATATATGCTGCCGTAAACTCGGACGTAAGGTCGAAGTCATTCTTCAGCTTGAAGAAGTAGTTACCATCCCATTCGACGCTATAGTTCTTTTCGTTTCTGTGACTGACAAATGCAAGTTCATCCAACATATTATCGGACGACAGGATTGATGTGCTCCCAGACAAGTCCATGTATGGAGTACGGTTTATCTGCACGCCAATAGAATTTGCAATAACCATCGAGTCCACCACATACTTGGCTCTGAGTGTGGCATATCCCTGTCTGTCTTTTGAACAGCCAGATTTATGCTCGTCTCTGTTCATTGTCAGATTTGTGAAATCGTAGTTGGTTTTGGACTCATCTCCCAAGTGGGCTTGCCTGTTATAGTCTAACCCGCCTAATAAATCGTATGTCATTTTAGGGAATTCGTAATGCGAGTATAGGGAATAGGCTCCCGCTGTCGTTACGAAACTCTGCTGGCCATCTGCTTTTGTATATCCTCCTCTATCATAAGTAGCCACCACTATGTTCAATGCGTATCGGGCATTATTGAAGCGAGGGTCAGTAGGCTGCTCCAGATATTCTATTTTCCTCACATCCTCCGTCCTGATGTTCTGAACTTCTGCCGGGGTGGCACGAATCCCGTTTATGAACATTTCCACCCCATCCCCCATATTGGTAGTAATGCTTTTAGACAACGGATCTACTGACAACACGGAAATTGGCATGTTATAGAGTAGATTATATCCGCCATTAGATATTCTCTTTTCCTTTTTGGATGGGATAAATGAATATTTGTTCTTGTTTAATACCGCTGAATTAGCTGTTACCGTCACCTCGCCCAATGTCTGGTTCCATGTCACGGAGTCTTTTCTCACAGCCGTGCTGTCAGTCTGTGCTTCTGCCTCCATCAATACAATGGCAGCAAGCAAAAGTGATACTAATCTTAACTTTTTCATCAGTTGTTTATAAAAT
>Ga0326512_10001266_pt1 | contig 19907 bp, 16 predicted proteins | sample 1_2617_0518_D_FD_203652 | JGI IMG/M metagenome (GOLD analysis project Ga0326512, IMG submission 203652) | Bovine rumen microbial communities from UC Davis, California, United States - 1_2617_0518 | ecosystem: Host-associated > Mammals > Digestive system > Stomach > Rumen | place: USA... | reverse complement strand
ATTAAATCAGAACGTAACGGAAGTTAGAACTCAGTTTGATATGGCTGTAAACCCACTTTGATTCAATATCAATCTCAAAACGATGGTTCTGGCATGCCGGAATGGCTGGCGTGTCCTCGTTCCAGAATGCCACTTTCAGAAGGCCCTTTTTTTTATGAATTATCTTGACAAAAAACGAGTAAAATAATTTGACGATTCGGATATTTTTCCTAACTTTGCAAACACTTAATAAATAAATACTTATGAAAATTAAACTTTTAACTGCCACACTGGCACTCGCTACCTCAATGGCAGCGCAGGCACAAAGCGAAATCTATCCCAAACACTTCGACCTGGAACAGGTGACATTGCTCGACGGCCCGATGAAAACGGCCATGGAACTGAACGTGAAAAACTTGCTGAAGTATGACGTTGACCGTCTGCTCACGCCATACGTCAGACAATCGGGCCTCGCCGCCACGACCAATGCCAAAAGTCCTTACTACCAATGGGAAAAGAAACATCCATCGTTCAGAAACTGGGGCGACAACAGCTTCAACCTCGACGGTCATGTGGGCGGTCACTATCTGTCGGCCCTGGCCCTGGCCTATGCTGCCAGCCACGACGCGACGACCAAGACACAGCTGAGAAAGCGCATGTACTACATGCTTGAGGTGATGAACGACTGCCAGCGCCAGTACGACAAGAACCAGAAAGGCTTGTACGGCTTCATCGGCGGACAGCCCATCAACAGCGACTGGACCGCCCTCTACCAGGGCGACACCGAACCTTTCAGACGGCACGGCGGCTGGGTGCCTTTCTATTGTGAGCACAAGATTCTGGCCGGTCTTCGCGATGCCTATATCTACGGCAACAGTCAACTGGCCAAGAAGATGTTCAAGAAGTTGGCTGACTGGAGCGTGAACGTGGTGGCCAACGTGAGCGATGCCGACATGGAGAACATGCTGTACATAGAGCATGGCGGCATGAACGAATCGATGCTCGATGCCTATCAGCTGTTCGGCGACAGCAAATATCTGGATGCTGCCAAGAAGTACACCCACAAGGCGATGCTGAACGGCATGCAGACACTCAACACCACTTTCCTCGACGGCAAGCATGCCAACACGCAAGTACCTAAATATATAGGTATGGAGCGCATAGGAGAAATGGCAAACGGAGAAGCGAACTACCTGACGGCTGCCGAAAACTTCTGGACCGACGTGGCTGAGAACCGCACCGTGTGCATAGGGGGCAACTCGGTGAACGAGCACTTCCTGTCGGTAAGCAACTCCAACCGCTACATAGACCAGCTGGACGGTCCCGAATCGTGCAACACGAACAACATGCTGAAGTTCTCGGAGATGCTGAGCGACCGCACCGCCGATGCCAAGTATGCCGACTTTTACGAGTATGCCACATGGAACCACATCCTCTCCACGCAAGACCCTGCCACGGGCGGCTATGTCTACTTCACCACGCTTCGCCCGCAGGGCTACCGCATCTACTCGCAGGTGAACCAAGGCATGTGGTGCTGTGTAGGCACGGGCATGGAGAACCACTCTAAGTACGGCCACTTCATCTATACCCACGACGGCAAGAAAACGCTCTACGTCAACCTGTTCACACCCTCTAAATTGGTGAACAAGGACTTTGTAGTCACTCAGCAGACACTGTTCCCCAACATTGCCCCAGGCACATCAAAAGCCAACAACATGCCTGCGACAACCGAACTGACCATCGGCAAGGCCGGCACCTATCAGCTGGCCGTGCGACATCCGGCATGGGCAGGCAAGGACTACAGCATCACCGTGAACAAAGAGAAGGTGAGCATGAACGTGGAACAGGGCAAGGCCAGCTACGTGACCATCGAGCGCAAATGGTCGGTGGGCGACAAGGTGGTGGTCACACTGCCCATGGAGCTCAACTATGTGGAGTGTCCCAACTACACCGACTACGTGGCCTTCACCTATGGCCCCATCCTGCTGGGTGCCAAGACGACTGCCACATCGGCTGAAGAAGCAAGAGCAACGAAGCTGACATACGAGAAGCTGCAAAACGAATATGGCGGCGAGGGACGCATGGATCATGCACCCGGCTCAAGAGCCTCATCGAAGAACCTGCTGTCGGCCCCGCTGCTCATCGGTGACCGCAGCGAGGTGTTGCAGCGCATCAAGCGCACCACGACAGCCGACGGACAACTGCGCTTCTCCATCGATGTAAGCCGTCCCGGCGCAGGGACCTACAACTGGCAGAAGCTGACACTCCAGCCGTTCTATCAGATTCAGCATGCCCGCTATATGTGCTATTGGTATCAGCAGACAGCCGAGAACTTTGCCAAAAGCGACATGGCACTGACCGAAGCAGAGAACGAGGCACTGAAGGCCCGCACCATCGACTTCGTGGCTGCCGGCGAACAGCAAAGCGAGGCTGGACATGAGTACAGCTATTCGGCAAACTCAGGGAAAGGCACCTACAACGGTGAGACCTATCGCGACGCCAAGGCCGGAGGCTACGTGCAATACACCTTATATAATATTACGCACGTGGGCGAAGGGCTGTCTGTCATGTGTCGCTTCACCATTTTCGACAGAGGACGCAAGGCCGAGCTGACGGTGGACGGCACCAAGATTGGCGACGTGGTCATACCAAACCAAATGAAGAATACCGACAATGGCTTCTTCAACGTGGAATTTGCCATCCCCGAAGAGCTCCTGAAGGATGCCAACGGAGAGCTGAAGAGCAAGTTTGTGGTGCGTCTCTCAGCCACAGAGAACACGCCTAATCCCGGCCTGTACTATCTGCGACTGATTAAGAAATAAGCTATCTTTAACGCTTTTTTCATAAAAAACTAATAGTAAACTACAGCAAAACTCCTAACTTTTCATTATCTTTGCACCAAAATATAAACAACAGTATTAGATTATGAGTCAAGAAACGGAGAAAAAAACACTTACACTAAAGACTTTGACAAAAAGCAGCGTATGGGATGTGCAGGAGAACGACATCTTCAGAATGCTCGAAAGCGCAGAAAAAGACGCCGAGATAAAAGACAACCTACGCCACTTTACAGATATCATCAGGAGTGCTTTCATGATCGAGGAGGTCAATGAAGACTCACCTATCATAAAAACGAAATATGAAAAGATGGGCTACAAGGTTGGACAGGTAAGACTCGACGAAGACAAGAAGATTGGCTGGGCCATCAAGAAGCGCCCCATCGTTCGCGTCACCGACCTGACCTACGAGAACATCCGACATATCTCTGCCTCAAAACTGATTGAGGTGCTCGACCGCAACTTCGGCGGTGGATGGGACTCGCTCTCACAAAGCATAAAAGACATCATTGAAAGTGGATTCGACATCTCGACCACTACCCTTCCCAAAGACCGACTGCACAAGAAAGGCGGCATGTATGAAAAGAAAGTCGCCGACGGATTTGAAGTGCTCGAGGTGTCGAAGGGAACATGGGTAGAGGCCATCTTTGCCAAGCAGAAGCCAGAGACCGAAAAGCCTCGCATCAAGATGGCATCGGCTGTGCGCGACCTGGACGACGAAGAGAATGAAGACGAGGATGTTGAGATTGAGGACAACTACAACAAGCCCGATGAGGACGACATTGAGGTGGAAGGTCCCAACGACGACGAAATCACGGAAGACAACTACTCGACCATGATGGATCTCGGAGCGGAAGACCCCGACGAAGAGGCCGCCAACCTTGCCGAATATGGCGACGACTAAGGGGGACTGACAAGTAAACAAACACATAGAAACAATCAGGGGTAGAAACTTTTTGAAGAAGTTCCTACCCCTGATTGTTTGTTGCTGTCAGTGCTTACAGGTCGGCATCGCTCATCTCGAATGTGCGGCCTTTGCTCATGTCGCCCGTCGTGAAGCCTAACTTCAACCACTTCATGCGCTGTGCTGAGGTGCCGTGAGTGAAAGACTCGGGCTGCGAATAGCCACGCGCCTTCTCCTGCAAATAGTTGTCACCTATCTTCTTGGCACAGTCAATGGCTTCCTCCAGATCGCCCTCTTCGATAGAGCCGAACTGCTTGTTGTCGTGATGAGCCCACACACCGGCATAGAAGTCGGCCAACAGCTCCAGGCGCACACTCAACTTATTGGCCGACACCTTGTCGGTCTGGCTCATGGCCTGGTGAGCCTTGTCAAGGATGCCAAGCAGATACTCAACATGATGCCCCACCTCATGGGCGATGACGTATGCGTAGGCAAAATCGCCATCGGCACCCAGTTGTGACTTCATCTGCGTGAAGAACGACAGGTCAATATAAAGCTTCTGGTCGCCAGAGCAATAGAAGGGGCCGACGGCAGCAGAGGCCGTTCCGCAATTAGAATTGACCTGATTGGTGAAAAGAACCAGTGTGGGAGGCGTGTACTGTCCGTATCCGTTCTCCTTGAAAATGCGCGTCCACACATCTTCAGTGCCAGCCAGAATGATACGTGAGAACTTGGCCAGTTCCTCTTCCTCTGGCGTAAACTCGCGCTGGCCAGGTGCCTGCTGCTCCTGAACAGCACCCAGTCCACCTTGCTGCACTACATTGTTAACAACATCGCCCAGATTACCTCCTTGCAGGAAGGTAAAGAGGGCGATAAGAATGATACCACCAATGCCGCCAATGCCGGCCTTGGTTCCCGTGCTCATGCCACGGCGATCTTCTACGTTCGAACTTTCTCTTCGTCCTGTCAGTTTCATTGTTCTATTAATTAAGTTTATGATAGTGCAAAGTTACAACAAATTATCGATATGCCAAAACAATTTATTTAACTTTCTCGAGTGACTATGTATTTACGATTTAAAGATTGTATGGCTGTTTTCAAGTAAAGAATTTGGCTTTTTCAGCAATTAGTAGTACCTTTGTAGGCAAATCATTAACATAATGACGCTACATATATTCAACCCTGAACACGACATCGCATTAGCATCGGGACTGGACAATTTCACTGCTCCGCATGCCGGTCGACAATTAAGGCACGACCTGGGATGGCTGCCTGCGCTGTGGGCGCAAAAGGACGACTACATACTGGTGGACGATGCCGATTTCGCATACAGAAAGGCCTCAAAGCACAAGCCGTTAAGTTCTTGTGGCAGAGTGACATACGAGTGCAGACAGTTCCTGACATGGAAGCCTTCAGAATCGCTGAGGAATATTGACAGGATAGAAGCGTGGGGATGGGATTCGGCCATCAAATCACATCTGCAACGCATCGGAATCAGCGAACAGTTGCTGCCATCGCATCAGCAACTCGAAGAGATTCGTCTGTTGTCGCACCGACGCACTTCTGCCCGACTGCTCACGTCGCTGTGTGGCACGCTGAAAGACCTGCGGCTCGTCGGCGAGGCACAAGAATGCACTTCGACCGAAGAAATCGATGCGGGAATTGAACGATGGAAGACAATAGTGCTGAAAGCACCGTGGTCGTCAAGCGGAAGAGGCATCAGATTCATCAACGAGAAGAAATCGGCCTCGGTGGAGGGATGGATCAGAAATCTGCTGAGCCATCAGGGAAGCATCATGATGGAGCCATATTATAATAAGGTGAAGGATTTCGGCATGGAATTCATGGCCGACGGCAATGGCAACATCAGCTATCTTGGGCTGTCGCTCTTCCACACGGCCAACGGGGCATATCAAGGAAACCTCCTGGCCACGGAGCAACGCAAACGGACAGAGATGTCAAACTATATTCCTTCGGAAACACTTGACACAGTTGAGCGAACCATCTGCCAACAGCTCGGCAGTATCATTGGCAATCGACATGAAGGGCCTTTCGGCATCGACATGATGGTGGTTGGCAGCGACAATGCCGATGAGGGATTCCTGTTGCACCCTTGCGTAGAAATCAACCTAAGGAGAACGATGGGGCATGCCGCTCTGGCACTGACACGACTCGTCAATCCGAACAACGATGACGACGTGATGCGCGTCATGCGCATCGTCTATGAAGACAATCAATATAAACTAAAAATAGAAAAACTATGAAACTGAAACTTTTCATGCTGGCAGCCATCATGCCCGTCATGGCCAATGCGCAGTATAAGTCAGAGGTGTGGAGTCCCGACAACGGCAACGGAACCTACACCAATCCTGTCATCAATGCCGACTATAGCGACCCCGACGTGTGCGTGGGGCCTTCGGGCGAAGACTTCTATCTGACGGCATCCAGCTTCCAATGTACGCCGGGACTGCCCATCTTGCACTCGAAAGACATGGTCAACTGGGAAATCATCAACTATGCGCTTACTGAACTATATGAGGGCGATGACAAACTTACAGAGCACTTCAGCAAGCCACAGCATGGCAATGGTGTGTGGGCGCCGAGCATTCGCTATCACAACGGAGAGTTTTATATCTACTGGGGCGATCCCGACTTCGGTGTCTACATGGTAAAGACGAAAGACCCCGCCGGAAAATGGGAAAAGCCAGTCTGCGTAATAAAGGGCGAAGGATATATTGACACTACCCCACTCTGGGACGATGATGGCCGCTGCTATCTCGTCAACGGATGGGCCAATTCGCGCTCAAAGTTCGCCTCGGTGCTAACCGTGCGCGAAATGTCTGCCGACGGAACCAAAGCCATCGGACAGCCCGTGATTGTATTTGACGGCAACGGAACGGAGAACCGTACCTGCGAAGGTCCGAAGTTCTACAAGCGCGATGGCTGGTACTGGATTATGTGTCCTGCCGGAGGCGTGCCAACAGGCTTCCAGCTGGCTATGAGAAGCAAGAGTCCTTACGGCCCATACGAGCACAAGATTGTGCTGGCTCAGGGCAAGACAAACATCAACGGCCCTCACCAAGGGGCATGGGTCCATACGAAATATGGCGAAGACTGGTTCCTGCACTTCCAGGACAAGGAGGCATACGGGCGCGTTGTTCACCTGCAGCCCGTCGACTGGTCAACAGGCTGGCCAATCATGGGAAAGAATGGTGAGCCTGTGGTCACCTATCAGAAGCCGAAGTCTTCGGCTAACGTGATTGTCAACCCCGTGGAAAACGATGAGTTCAATGCACCTGTCATGGGCAAACAATGGCAATGGCACGCCAACTACGACGAGAAGTTCGGTGTCCCCACGGCATTCGGCACGTTCCGCATCTACACCTATAAGTTGTCTGAGAACTGGAAGAACTTTTGGGAGGTACCCAACCTGTTGCTGCAAAAGACTCCTGCCGACAAGTTCACCGTCACTACGAAACTGCGCATGACCTCAAAGGCCGATGGACAGTTTGGCGGACTGATCATGATGGGACTGGACTATTCGGCCCTTGTGGTGCGCCGTCAGGGCGAAGAGTTCCAACTGGTGCAGATGACCTGTCATGCTGCCGACAAAGGCAAACAGCAAACGGAAAAAGTCATTGCCACGCTGAAACCGACCGCAGCCGACAAGATAGACTACAAGCCGGGCATTCACGAAGACATCTACCTGCGACTGACGGTCGACGACAGCAAACTGCACTTTTCGTACAGCATGAACGGAAAGAAATTCACGGAATGCGGCGATGAATTCAAGATGCGCGAAGGCAAATGGATCGGTGCCAAATTTGGATTCATTGCAGCAGAAACTAATGCGAAAGCAGACCGCGGATGGGTTGAAGCCGACTGGATTCGCGTGACAAAGTAAAACTTTTTGATTGCTAAAACTCAAAATTTAGACTTTTTATAATTATTCCGCACAAGATTCTACAAAAAAAGTAGTAATTTTGTGCGGTTTATGAAGACAATGGAAAAAAAAGAAGGTGTGCGTAAGGCAGTAGAACGCATACTTGACAACTATCTTGAGATGAACAATCATCGCAAAACGCCTGAACGTTATGCGATATTGCGAGCTGTCTATAGCATGGACGGACACTTCACGCTGGAAGAACTTGGAGCCGAACTGAACGAGACCTACAAGTTTCCTGTGTCGAGGGCAACCCTCTATAACACACTCAATCTGTTTATGGAGCTGCGACTCGTCATCCGGCATCGGTTCCAGGGTTCCACGAAGTATGAGGCATGCTATGAAGGCGAAAGTCACTGCCACCAGATTTGTACAGTTTGCGGTAAGGTTACCGAAGTGAAGACTCCTGAAGTGACAGAGTCAATCAACCAGATGCACCTGAAACGATTCAGGAAAGACGGCTACACGCTCTACATCTATGGCATCTGCTCGACTTGTCAGGCGACCATCACGCGACAAAAGAATAATAAGAACCAAATAAAAAAAATAGAATGAACAAAGGAAAGGTTGACGTCCTGCTTGGATTGCAGTGGGGCGACGAAGGCAAAGGAAAAGTAGTTGACGTGCTGACACCTCACTACGATGTGGTTGCACGCTTTCAGGGTGGACCGAATGCAGGACATACGCTCGAGTTCGAGCATCAGAAATATGTGCTGCGCTCCATTCCATCAGGTATTTTCCAAGGTGAGAAGATCAACATCATAGGCAATGGTGTGGTGCTGGCTCCCGACCTCTTCATGGAGGAAGCCAAGGCCCTTGAACAGAGCGGACATGAGCTGAAAAGCCGTCTGCACATCTCGAAGAAAGCTCACCTCATCATGCCCACACACCGAGTGCTCGATGCTGCCTATGAAGCCCAGAAAGGAAAGAACAAGGTAGGCACAACCGGCAAAGGCATCGGCCCGACCTATACGGATAAGGTAAGTCGCGTGGGTCTGCGCGTGGGCGACATCCTTGAAAACTTTGAAGAGAAGTATGGGGCTGCCAAGGCAAGGCATGAAGCTATTCTCCAATCTCTCAACTACGAATATGACATCACCGAGGTCGAGAAGAAATGGATGGAGGGCATCGAATATCTGCGCCAGTTCCCCATTGTCGACTCTGAGCATGAAATCAACAACATCTTGAAGTCCGGCAAGAGCGTGCTGTGCGAAGGCGCACAAGGCACAATGCTCGACATCGACTTTGGAAGCTATCCGTTCGTCACCTCTTCTAATACAATCTGTGCAGGAGCATGCACAGGTCTGGGCATCGGCCCTAATAAAATAGGCGATGTCTACGGCATCATGAAGGCCTATTGCACCCGCGTAGGCGCAGGCCCCTTCCCCACAGAGCTTTTCGACGAGACTGGCAAGAAGATTCGTGACCTCGGACATGAATACGGTGCGGTGACTGGACGTGAGCGCCGTTGCGGCTGGATCGACCTCGTGGCACTGAAGTATTCTATCATGGTGAACGGTGTAACAAAGCTGATTATGATGAAGAGCGATGTTCTCGATGGCTTCGACACCATCAAGGCTTGTGTGGCCTATCAGCAAAACGGGAAAGAGATTGACTACTTCCCTTACAACATCGAGGAAGGTATCACACCTGTCTACAAGGAATTGCCTGGATGGAAACAGGACATGACCAAGTTGACAAGTGAAGAGCAATTCCCACAGGCTTTCAAAGACTACATTGCTTTCCTTGAGAAAGAACTGGAAACACCGATAGCCATCATCTCTATTGGTCCTGACCGAGACCAGACTATCGTACGCAAATAATCAATTCGGCAATTGGTGATGACCTGTTCGCAGACACATAAGACGAACATTATCACCAATTGCTTTTTAATTTACTATCATACATGAAACCATCAATTCCAAAAGGTACACGCGACTTCGGCCCCATCGAGATGGCCAAGCGAAACTATATTTTCAATACGATTCGTTCTGTTTATGAGCTCTATGGATTCCAGCAGATTGAAACACCGGCTCAGGAGACATTCCAGACCCTCATGGGCAAATATGGCGAAGAGGGCGACAAACTTCTGTTCAAGATTCTGAACAGTGGCGACTATCTGTCGAAAATATCTGATGAAGAACTGAACGAACGCAACACGCTTCATCTGGCTTCAAAGATCTGCGAGAAAGGCCTGCGCTACGATCTGACCGTTCCCTTTGCCCGCTATGTTGTCATGCACAGAGAGGAACTCCAGCTCCCGTTCAAACGCTACCAAGTGCAGCCTGTCTGGCGTGCCGACCGTCCGCAAAAGGGACGTTACCGTGAGTTCTATCAGTTCGACGGCGACGTGGTGGGGAGCGACTCGCTCGTCAACGAAGTGGAACTCATGCAGATTGTCGACACCGTATTTACGCGATTCGGTGTGCGCGTACAGATAAAAATCAATAATAGAAAGATTCTCTCAGGCATCGCTGAGGTGATTGGTGCTGCCGACAAGATTGTTGACATCACCGTTGCCATCGACAAACTCGACAAGATTGGCATCGACAATGTCAATGAAGAGTTGCGCAACGACGGACTTACCGATGAGCAGATTGAGAAGTTGCAACCCATCATCCTGCTCGAAGGAACCAACGAAGAGAAACTGGCAACTATAGCAGAAGTGCTGAAAGAAAGCGAGACGGGACAGAAGGGAGTTGAAGAGACACGCTTCATCTTGTCAACCCTTGCATCGCTCGGGACACTAAACAATGAACTACAGTTCGATTTGACACTTGCCCGTGGTCTAAGCTACTATACGGGAGCCATCTTCGAAGTCAAGGCACTCGACACACCAATGGGAAGTATTTCAGGAGGCGGTCGATATGACAATCTTACTGGTATCTTCGGAATGCCGGGCCTTTCAGGAGTGGGCATTTCGTTTGGTGTTGATCGAATCTACGATGTGCTCAACGCACTCGATCTTTATCCCAAAGACTCGCTCCAGACATCGCAGCTTCTTTTCATCAACTTCGGTGAAAAAGAGACAGCCTACTGCATGTCGATGCTGGCGCAAATTCGTGCAGCCGGCATTCGTGCCGAAATGTTCCCTGATGCAGCCAAAATGAAAAAGCAAATGTCGTATGCCAATGCCAAGCAGATTCCTTTTGTTGCCTTGGCTGGCGACAATGAGATTGCAGAGGGGAAAGTGACACTCAAGAACATGAGCACAGGTGAGCAATCGCTCGTAACACTCTCTGAACTAATCAATAAGCTTCAATAGTTTCAATTTAAATATTGGTAAGCAATGAAGAAAATACTTCTTTTCCTATTTGTCATTCTGGCTGTTGCTGCCGACAAAGAGCGCACCACGACCATATTCATGATTGGCGATTCGACAATGGCCAACAAAGACATCTCTGGCGGCAAGCAAGAACGCGGCTGGGGAATGGCTCTTCAGTGTTATTTCGACGACAATATCCGAATCAGCAACCATGCGCTCAACGGACGGTCGTCTCTCAGTTTCATCAACGAAGGCCGATGGGACTCCGTCGTTAATCGTATGCGTCCGGGCGACTATGTCATTATCCAGTTTGGTCATAACGATGAGAAGCCGAAGCGTGACCGACACACCGATCCCGGTTCGACGTTCGACTATAATCTGGCCAAGTTTGTGCGTGAGACGCGTGAGCACGGTGGCATCCCAATCTTGATGAATGCGGTAGTACGCCGAAACTTTGCACAAAAGCCCCTAAAGAACGATGACGACGAAGCATTGCGCAAGACGACATTCAAAGACGCGAAAGGTCTCGTAGAAGGCGACTCGCTCATCGACACTCACGGACTCTATCGAGTGGCACCGCGTGATGTGGCCAAGCGCATGAACGTACACTTCGTGGATGCCAACCGCATTACACACGACTTGGAACAAGGATTGGGAACAGAGGCTTCGAAGAAGCTGCACATGTGGTTCTTGCCAGGCGAAGAGCCAAGTGTGCCAAAGGGACGACAGGACAACACTCACTACAATGTCTATGGCGCACATGTCGTAGCACGCTTGCTGGCCGACGCATTGTGCGAGGAGGTTCCTATTCTCAAAAAATATCGTACCGATGCCGACATCACGGTCGACCGTCATGGTCGTGGTGATTTTCTGGAGCTTTCGGGTGCAGTAGAGAAAGCACTTGCCAACTCCAAACAAGAAACGACCATCCAGATTCTGGGAGGTGAATGGGAACAGCCCAAGTTGCCCAAGAAGCACCGTATCAAGTTCATCCTAAGAGAAGGAGCCACATGGAAGTAAACATCAATGAAGTGTTGCTGCGCAATGTGGCCTTGCTCTCCCGGCAAGAAACGAAAGAGGAGTCTATCATGCCTGCTGGCTCGGCCCCCCTTCCGTCGGTCGATGAGGTGCGGCGCATCGTCAGTCTGGTGAAGAGCATCATCTTCACCGACTACTTCTACAAGCGCCAGCCAGAACAACAGATTCGTTCCTATTACATTGGCGTGAACCTCGAAGAGCTGTTCAATCTGCTCTGTCGACAAATAGCCAGAGGACTACAGTTCTGCGAAGATTGCGCTGAAGAAGAGGTGGCACCAACGGCCACTCAGCTGGCACTCAGATTCATTGACTGTCTGCCCGAAGTGAAACGAATGCTCTACACCGATGTCGAGGCAATGTTTCAGAACGACCCAGCGGCAACCAACTACGGTGAGGTGATTTATTGCTACCCGGTCGTTGACACGATGACCCACTATCGCATTGCCCACGTGCTTCACAAGATGCAGGTGCCTGTCATTCCTCGCATCATCACAGAGCAAGCACACTCAAAGACGGGCATCGACATCCATCCCGGTGCTACCATCGGCGAGTATTTTGCCATCGATCATGGTACGGGTGTCGTCATAGGCGAAACTTGCATTATTGGCAATCATGTAACACTCTATCAGGGTGTTACGCTCGGAGCCAAGAGTTTCAAATACGATGCTGACGGCAACATGCTCAACATTCCGCGCCATCCTATCATCGAGGATTACGTCACCATCTACTCTAATGCCTCCATCTTAGGACGTATCACCATCGGCCATCACTCGGTCATTGGCGGCAACATCTGGGTAACCAACGACATACCGCCCTACTCTCGCATTCAGCAGAGCAAGGCCGTCGACCTTTCCTTTCAAGGCGGTTTAGGAATATAGTAATGATAAAAAATAACTTGGGACGTTTTAACGTCTGTTCAGACCACCCCTAACCCCTCCTCGCTCGGCTCTGCCGCTTGCCTTAGCAAGAACTCAGGAGGGGAATTAGTCAGACCAAGTTTCCAAAGTCAAATGAAAAGCACCCCCCCTAGCCCCTCCTGAGTTCTTGCTAAGGCAAGCGGCAGAGCCGAGCGAGGAGGGGCTAGGGGTGGTCTAAACAAATGAATTTGTCCCAAATTTTTTTTTCATTACATAAACGAATTCTATCAACAAAAAAAGCGCATAATTGATATGCGCTTTTTTTGTAAGTAAACTATTCGTCTTCCGGAGTTATGAGCTTATAGCCCTTGCCATGAATGTTGATGATTTCAATCTGCTCATCGTCCTTCAGATGCTTGCGAAGCTTGGTGATGTAGACATCCATTGAACGGGCATTGAAGTAGTTATCATCAATCCAGATGGTCTTCAAGGCGAAGTCACGCTGCAGAATCTCATTGGCATGCGAGCAAAGCAATGCCAACAGCTCATTCTCCTTAGTCGTCAGCTTTGTCTGTTTCTCACCGATGCTCAGCAACTGTTTCTGCGTGTCGAAGGTGAAACGACCGATGTGATAGAGTGTCGATTCCTTTGTCTTCTTGCCACGCACGCGACGAAGGATTGCCTCAATACGGAACACCAGTTCTTCCATTGAGAACGGCTTGGTGATATAGTCGTCAGCACCAAGTTTGAAGCCCTCCAGAATATCCTCCTTCAGAATCTTTGCCGTCAGGAAGATGATGGGGATTTCAGCATTGGCGGTACGAATCTCCTGTGCCAGAGTGAAGCCGTCTTTCTTAGGCATCATCACGTCAAGCACGCAAATGTCGAACTTAGTCTTCAGGAAAGCCTTGAAACCTGCTTCGCCATCGGGGCAAAGCTCAGCCTCATAGCCTTTGGCTGCCAAATACTCACGAAGTAACATACCGAGGTTCTCGTCGTCCTCACAAAGCAAAATTTTCAATTTGTCTTCCATAATTATTCCTGTTTTACCCTTTGCAGGGGGATGGGGTCTGAACATCTGGCTCATCGCCCACCATGATTAATACTATGATTGTTTATCTCTTGTTTTTTTATTGTCACGCTCACTAAGCTTCTTCTTTCAGTATGGGCAGGATTACGGTAAACTTGGTTCCCTTGCCCAGTTCGCTTTCGCATTTTATCTCGCCATCGTGCAGATTGATGATCTTCTTCACGTAGGCCAGACCGAGGCCGAAGCCTTTCACGTCATGCACATTACCCGTATGCACCCGGTAGAACTTATCGAAAATCTTCTTCACGTTCTCTTTCTTGATGCCCAGACCATTGTCGGCTATCGAGAAGCACAAGTGCTCGCCTTCATTCCATGTGCGAATATGAATGTTGATCGGCTGATCGGTCTTGCGATACTTCACCGCATTGTCCATCAGGTTGGTAATCGCATTCTGGAAATGCACCTCGTCTACGAAGATGGCAGAGTCGACAGCCTCGACTTCCATGTCTATCTTACCGCCAGTATGACTGACCCTCAGGTTGAACGAACCTGCTACTTGCTCCAGCAGCTCATTCAAGTCCAGTTCCTTCTTCTTGAAAGAAGCCGTCTTACGGTCGAACATCGACATCTGTAGCACTTTCTCGACAAGGAAGCGCAGGCGTTTCGACTCATCGTTGATGACGCCCCCCAGATGCTTCATCATGGCCGGGCTCTTCGTCACAGACTCATCGTTCAACATCTGAGCTGCCAGCGAAATGCTCGATATAGGGGTCTTCAGCTCATGGGTCATGTTGTTGATGAAGTCGTTCTTTATCTCCGTGTATCGCTTCTGACGGAAAATCACAACGATGGTGAAGACAAACGTGATGAGCAGCACAACGGTGAATATCACGGCTGGTATCATGAAACGAATGCTCGACAATATGTAGGAGCTCACGTCAGGAAAATGAATCTTCACAATGCCCATCTTCGACGAGGGATCGTTGCGGAAGAGTGTCTGGGTGTAGCAAATGTCCTCGCCTTCGCTCGAGTAATCGGGACAACGGTACACCTCGCGGCCATCGGTGGTTGAGACCGTGAAATGGTAAGGCAGATTGATGCCATTGTTCAGCAGTTCGGCACGAATGTCCTGATCCAGTAGCTTGAAGTTAACGCGCTCTTTCAGCGGTTTGTCGCTGGCCGTATACAAGATGTTGTAGACCACCTCGTCGAGCAATGCCTTCTGATATACATAGCGATTGCGCACAATTTCCTGAAGCGACTTGGTTGCCTCCGACATCGAGTTCTTGTCGCGATGCAGAATCATGGCCTTTGGCACCGAAGCTGGCTTCGTGGTGAAGGTCTTCAGTTCGAATGCTGAGTAAACCGTACCATCATCGGCTGCAACGGCAAACTGATGGGAGTGACGGATGGAACCGTCGAGGCCATCGACCATCACCGAGTCCTGATTATAAGCACGGCGCTCCACGTCGTTCACGTCTTTCTCCAGATAGCGCAACGTCTCGTTCATCTCCAGATTACGCGAGGCCTGATAGAGGCTTCTGTTCACGCTCTCGTCGAACTGCTCTTTTTTCATCTTTGCCATATCTTCGATATAGGAAATCTGCAACAGAAGCAACCCGATGAAAGCAAAGCCCATCACACCGGCAATAATCCAGATCGTACTTTTTTTCATGTTCGTCTCTTTTTGCTTGCAAATATAGCAATTCTGCGTTTCTTTCACCTTTATTTAGTTAAACAATTTGGTTAATTTTAACAATATTAACAAGTATATTTTATTTTAATGTAAAATAATCAAGTAAGCAATTAATATGTCATGCTTTTTATACTACAATCATGACTATTTGCCTCCAAATAAGGTATGTTTATTCAATAAGTTGCAAATCGTAATCATTTATAGGTATTTTTCTACATATTTTATATTTATTTTTGCATAAATAGTTGATAATTTGTAATTTTGCAGCAAACTTTTATAAATATAATAAGGTATGAAAATTTCTACTTCAAAAAAAATCATGGCATTAGCTGCCAGTGCTTTGCTACTCTGTGCAACCGGCGCAGATGCAAAAGCCAAAAAGCCCAGTGGCGGTTCTGTCACTGGCGACATCGTCATCAGTAAGGTGTTCTATTCAGGCAGCATCCGGCTGAACGGTGCTACCCCGAAGAACTACATGTTCCATCAGTATGTGGAACTGTACAACAACTCTGCCGACACGCTCGACGTCTCTGGTCTTTACCTTGCTTTCCCCAACAGCGATTCGGCTACCAACGCATGGACTGCCGAGGAAATGCAGACTGCTCACAAGGACTCTATTGTGGTGAAGCAGATTTTCCAGATTCCCGCAGAGCCTACTTGTCTGCTCGACCCGGGCAAATCACTGGTCATAACCAACTGTGCCGTCGACCACAGCGAGATTGCCGTGGGCAACGTCAACCTGAGCAGTGCCGACTTCGAGGTGAAGAGTACCAACAAGAGCTATGTGGAACTGCACAACGATGCCGTTCCTGCACTCAGTCTGATTTATTCGCCCACCGCAGCACTCGATTTCATGAACATTCTGAATCCCGGACCGTCGGGTGTCATTCTTTTGGCAGCCGATACGAAGATCGATGACTGTCCGCTCACCTATGCCAAGGGTAAGACCACTGGCAACCAATACAAGATTGTTCCTGCCTTCAAGACGATTGACTGCGTGGACATCGTGAAGCAGAAAGAGCCGTCTGCCGCCGACAAGCGCATCCCCACAAGCTATGATGCCGGCTTCTGCGTCACCGACTCTATAGGTACATTCAGCGGACAGGCCGTCATGCGAAAGACAGCCTACATAACCAGCGACGGGCGAACCGTGCTCTTCGATACCAACAACTCGAGCATCGACTTCATGAGCACCAACGACCTCTCGCTGCGCACCTATTGCGACACCATCAGCGGACTGTCCGATTCTACAATCGTCATCCCCGAAAGCGGCTACCTCGCCATCAAGCCTTCCAAGCCGTTCTGCGGAAACAACGACGTTCTCTTCTGCTATGTGAATGCCACAGCCAAGTCGACTGACTTCAAATACAATGAGATTCCCGGCGACTCGCTGTTGCTCATGGCTGGCGACTGGATTGCCATCGGAAAGCCTGGCTCACACGACATCAAGCTGAGTGAGGCGCAAGCCTGCATGCGCACGCGCTCGACGTCTCAGCAATGGAGCGAAGAGAATCATAAGGAGCTGACGGGCGGACAGAAGACGCGCAGCATCTACAAATTCAGCAATGCCGTGGGCAAGGTGGGATTCCAGCGTGTTCCGCAGACAAGCGAGGGTGGATATAATGTGGCCGACTTCTCCGACGGTGATCGTCTCTACGTCACGCTGACGCCTGCCATCATCGAAAACTTCAAGGAGACCTTCGGCGTGGCCGATCTGGACTTCATCCCTTGGACCGGTTCCACTCCTGAGTCTATCGAAACAGGCATTCAGACCACAGCCGTTGCAAAATCTGTTCGTCAGCATGCTATCTACAATCTGAACGGTCAGCAGTTGTCCACACTCCAGAAAGGCATCAACATCATTGACGGCAAGAAAGTCTTCGTAAAATAAGCATCAAGCCTATTTTTAGAAAGAACTATATCAGAAGCAGGGATTCACTCATCATGAGTTGCATCCCTGCTTTTTTTGTAATAGCATTTTCAGTTCTGCAAGATAGTGTGTGGAGTACCTTTCGTCCTTTGCACGGTGCTTTAAGCACCGCATCCCCAAAAACTTTTGTTAAATCTTAGCGCAAAAATAACAATTTTGCAGTATTTGTTATTACTTTTGTACTTCCATATACAGAGAATGTGATGAACAAAGTTAGAATTACTGCCATACGCCAGACCGTCTACACTGACCTGATGGCAAAATTTGAGAACCCGATTGAACATACTTGCGATGTGACAGAGGGACAGCAATGGGTATCTGAGAATGGCCAATGTCCTGAAGGAATGTGTCCGTCTGCATGGCAATCCATGAGCGAGTTTGTTGAATCGCTGGCCAGAGGCGAAGGGAACTTCTACGATGGATGGATGAAGAACCCGATGAGTGCAATGATTAGCTGCAATGACGGGTTCCGTCCATTCAGTTTCTATATCGAAGTGATTGAACAATGAAGATGAATCTTATCTGACAGATAAAAATCGAAACAAATATGACAATACAAGAGTTTAGAGATTACATGGCATCGGGCAAGCCCGTCGTTGGTGGCGGCGAAGTCCACATGATGTTTCATCAGCTGTCGCAGGAGGCTTTGCGAATCACGGCTGAGATTAACGGCAAGTATCACACGCCAGAAGAACTGCACACATTACTGGAGCAGCTTTGGGGGCGAGAGGTACCCAAGACGGTAGGCATGTTTCCGCCGTTCCATACTGATTGCGGAAAGAACACCATCGTTGGCGAACGTGTGTTCATCAATACGGGTTGCAAGTTCCAGGATCAGGGAGGCATCACCATCGACGAGGGCGCACTCATCGGCCACAACGTCGTGCTGGCCACCATCAACCACGACCTCGACCCTGCACGTCGGCAGAGCATGAGCTATGCACCCATCCACATCGGCAAGAACGTCTGGATTGGAGCCAACGCAACCGTGCTTGCAGGAGTGACCATCGGCGATGGGGCCGTCGTAGCAGCAGGTGCAGTCGTGACAAAAGATGTCGAACCGAATACGATTGTTGGCGGTGTACCAGCAAAAGTAATAAGAAAAATAGACGTATGAATATAGAAGACTATCGCGACTACTGTCTGTCATTGGGTGCTGATGTAGAAGAGAAACTACCCTTCCAGAAATTCAAGAACGGAGAGGGTGTCTTAGTCTTCTACGTGTCTGGCCACATGTTCTCATTCTTCGACTGCAATGATTTCTCCGTCATCTCACTCAAATGCCAGCCAGACCGCATCGAAGACCTGAAAGCACAGTATGAGTGCATCGGAAATCCGTACAATGAATCGCCCAGGCACTGGATTGGCATCAATCCAAAGACCGCGCCAGACGACCTACTGAAGGAACTTACTCAAAACTCCTACGAGATTGTAAAGGCAAAGTACAAGTCACAGCGCCCACCCCACACCCCACAAGCGAAAATATGAATTATTTTGACAATGACCCCTCTGAGAATCGCATGGAATTCACCAAACTCTAAGTCGCTTGCAAATATGCGAGTATTGCAAGGGGTTGCGCATGTCACTGATTTACAACGTGTTGCAAAATTTAGCTTCGCAAAAAGACCAGTTCTTACTATCAACTAATTCGGTTTCCGAACAATTCTGAGCAGCAATCAACTGCCTTCGTGCCGAGATTTGTATTGGATCATAGTGGGTTTGCAGCCATATCAAACTGAGATGTGACTTGGAACAGAACGTAACGGATGATAAAACTCAGTTTGATATGGCTGTAAACCCACCATGATTCAATATCAATCTCAAAACGATGTCGCTGACATAGTGTGATGGCAGGTGTGTCCTCGTTCCAGAATGCCACTTTCAGAAGGTGCTTTTTTCTATGAATTATTTTGACAAAACACATACCAATAGCACTTAGTTCTTCATCCATCTTAATGATGTTCCTATCTGTTACATCAGAGAAGTATATAATCTTACCCCATTTTTTCAACCAATCAAGAAATCTGTTATAGCGTGCAGCTGTGTCTTTGCTTTTTCCGTAGATTCTTACTTTAGTACGATCAACACAGTAATCGTAGAACAATCTCTTGTCGACCGTTAGTTCTTCCATACGACGAGGAATTTCGTCTAGATTTAATTCTCCAGCTTCAATCATAGCATGAGTGACTTTACGTGCGCGAACCATAATACTATCAAGCAACTCATTTAGTTCTGCAGAGTCAGGTCGATTGACAACAATACCGTTATGCCATTCTTTTGGTAAGAGACGTACGCCTGTCGTAATGTATTTACTTTTTCTCTCAAGTGTAAGCCTGAGTTCTACTGATGCGGCCGTTTTAGGACCTGCTTTCTTCTTGCGGTCATAAATATAGACCAAAATTGGTGCAATTGTGCTAATCTTTGTTAA
>Ga0326512_10001265_pt1 | contig 19912 bp, 17 predicted proteins | sample 1_2617_0518_D_FD_203652 | JGI IMG/M metagenome (GOLD analysis project Ga0326512, IMG submission 203652) | Bovine rumen microbial communities from UC Davis, California, United States - 1_2617_0518 | ecosystem: Host-associated > Mammals > Digestive system > Stomach > Rumen | place: USA... | reverse complement strand
ATCTGCTCTCCATTGAACTCATGCAGGATGGGGACAGCCACAGCTCCATAGGTTAGTGTAGCCAGATATGCTACAGCCCAATGGGCGGAGTTACGACCACAGATAGCTATCTTGTCGCCTTTTAAAACACCGCTGTTCTCAAAGAGAATATGTATTTTCTCAATTTTACGTGCTACATCGTGGAACTGAAGCGTGATGCCTTGATAATCTGTCAGTGCATCTTGGTCCCAATTCTCTATGATTGCCTTTTGGATATAAGCATTAAAACTGCTAAAAGTTTCCATTGAAATTGCACAATTTTTGAAATTTTGTGCAAATATACGTCATTTCCTGCACATTTCAAAAAAAAATGTGCAATATTTTGCCCATTGGTAGAAAAAAAGTTGTAATCAGGGAAAAAATGAACAGAATTATTCGTATCTCATCGATTTTGCAGGATGGATATGCGAAATCAGATAACTTGGAGCTATCAAAACGAAGACACAGATAAATAGAGTTGCTACATTGATTAACAGGATGAGCGGCAGGTTCAATTCCATCGGAGCCTCACTGACGTAATAAGTCTGAGGATCTAAGGTAATAATGCCTGTATATTGTTGAACCAAGATGATACCGAAGCCCAGCACGTTGCCCCAGAACATTCCTTGTCCGATGATAAACACAGAGAACCAGAGGAAAGTGTGGCGAATCGTCTTGTTACGGGCACCAAGGGCCTTGAGGATACCAATCATCTGTGTACGTTCCAGAATGATAATCAGTAAACCACTAATCATCGTGAATCCTGCCACACAAACCATCAATATCATAATAATCCACACGTTGATGTCAAGCAGCTCAAGCCAGACGAATACTTGGGGATATGCCTCATAGATGGTCTGTGTGGAAAGGGTGTTACCACTCCTGTCAGTGGTACGGTTAATCTGTTTGACGAAAGTCTCCTCTGTCTTGTCAAGCTGCATAAGATCATCTACAGATATTTCTACACCTGTACAAGCGTCAGGAGCCCAACCGTTCAGTTTGTTAGCTGTATAAAGATCGATGAAGCACAGATTCTCGTCAAAGCGTGTCATGTTGGTTTCATAGATGCCACAAACGGTATATCTTCTCGTGCGCACACTCTCATCCTCTATGAAGTAGGCAAAAACCTTATCACCAAGATTCAGTTGCAGTTTATCGGCAATCATCTTCGACAACAATAGTTCATAATGACTACTGTTATCGCTGAACTTCGGGATACGTCCTTCTACCAGGTTTTGTTTGAGGAAAGTACTGTCGAATTCTGGTCCAACGCCCTTAAAGGCGATACCCAGAAAGTCTTCCTCTGTCTTCAGCAATCCCTGAGTGATCGTATAGCGCTCAACATGCCTGACACCCTTAATCTTCTTGAATGTCGTCATGAGACTATCATCAGCAGTAATAAAATAGGGGTCAGTATCATTGAATCTCAGAATATTGTGAATCTGGATATGTCCGCCAAAACCTACCACCTTATCACGGATGGTGTGTTTGAACCCAAGTATCACACCTACGGTGACAATCATCACAGCCAGACCGATGGCAACACCAATGGTGGCAATACGAATGGCAGGAAGACTGACTTTTCGTTTGTCGCCCTGATCACTGTATATTTTTCTGGCTATGAATAAGGGAAAATTCATCAAAGAATACTATTCATCCACTCGACCAGGATATGCCTCTAAGGCTTTCTTTAATACAACGAGTGCACGTTCAAGATCTTCCTTTTTCAAGACGTAGGCAATACGCACCTGATTGATACCGGCCCCCGGCGTGGTATAGAAACCTGCGGCAGGTGCCATCATAACAGTCTCACCTTCGTATTCAAACTCTGACAAGCACCAACGGCAGAATTTCTCCGCATCGTCAACAGGCAGTTTTGCTACAGTGTAGAATGCACCCATTGGTATGGGTGAATAGACACCAGGAATACGATTCAGACCATCGATCAGACACTTACGACGTTCTACATATTCATCATACACATCTCTGTAATATTCCTCAGGCGCATCGAGTGATGCCTCTGCCACAATTTGACCGATCAGTGGGGGAGAGAGACGTGCCTGACAGAACTTCATGACTGCCTTTCTGACTTCAATATTCTTTGTGATCAAGGCTCCGATACGGATGCCGCACTCCGAGTAGCGCTTTGATACAGAGTCGATCAGAATCACATTTTGCTCGATACCTTCGAGGTGACATGCAGAAATATAAGGTGAGCCAGTATAGATATATTCGCGATAGACTTCATCGGAAAAGAGATACAAATCGTATTTCTTCACCAAGTCACGGATCTGGTTCATCTCACGTCGGGTATAAAGGTAACCTGTCGGATTGTTGGGGTTACAGATCATGATAGCACGTGTACGCTCATTAATCAGTTCCTCAAATTTCTCTACTTTAGGCAATGAGAAACCTTCGTCGATGGTTGTGGCGATGGTACGGATTTTGGCACCGGCAGAGATGGCAAAAGCCATGTAGTTGGCATAGGCAGGTTCCGGTACGATAATCTCGTCACCAGGGTTCAGACAGGAAAGGAATGCAAAAAGCACAGCTTCACTTCCGCCTGAGGTGATGATGATATCGTCGGCCGTGACATTGATATTATATTTAGCGTAATAATTGACAAGTTTCTCCCGATAGCTGAGATATCCCTGAGATGGAGAATACTCCAGAATATCACGGTCTATCTGTTTCAAAGCATCAATTCCCACCTTGGGAGTGGGCAGGTCGGGCTGACCGATATTCAGGTGATATACCTTGGTTCCTCTTTTCTTAGCGGCAGCAGCCAAAGGTGCGAGTTTTCGGATTGGTGACTCGGGCATTTCTAGGCCGCGGACAGATATTTCTGGCATCTTCTTTTATTTTTTACTTAATAACTTATCTTGGCTTCTCACCTTATTATTTTAGTGAAAACCGGTGCAAAGGTAACACAAAATATCGTAAAACTATGCATTCTCTGCCCAAAAATTTGCGTTTCTCGGAATTTATATGTACTTTTGCCCGTCAAAATCAATTAAAAACAACGTTTGAAAGATGAATTTCGAAGAAATGCTTGAGCAACGCGAAGTCAAAAAGACTTCAAAGATTCGCATGCCTTACGGCTACTTCTATAAGCGGCTGACTGGTGGAAAGTATTCAAATTTCGTTCAGTTTCATGATGAGCTGACGGAGGACATCTTCTTCGGTCATTGTGTTAAGGCCGAATGTGAGGCTGTGGCTTCCATTGATCATAAGACTCAGTTGCATTTCTCAACCAACGATGAGGATGATGGTGTCTTTGCCATCGCTGTTGAAGTTGGAAACTACCAGACGCTGGAACAGCTCTTGAATGATAATCCTGCCATCGTTGCCAGAAACGAGTTTATGGACAGCACATTAAAGAGTTTGTTTGATATCACCAGTCTCCTGAACGAACGTGGCATTTATCATGTATGTTTTGCCCCCTCAAACATCCTGATGCGCAAAAATGACAATTCTGTACGTCTGCTTTGTCATGGTTCTTTCTATAAGAAAGTGGATGTTGATTTGCTTTATGAGGGAGTAGAGGATTATATAGCTCCAGAAGTGTTCGACAGAGGTGAAATAGATAGTCGTACTGATGTCTATTCATTGGGAAAACTGATTTCTTATCTGTATCATTCTGCAGGCATGCCTTTCGAGTTGAAGCCTATCGTAGCAAAGGCAACCGATGCCGATCCTGACAAACGTTTTGTTTCCGTTGAGGATCTTGAGGCTGCCATCAACAAAGCTCGTACTCTGAAGCGTACAGGAATTCTTGCCGCAGCAGCTCTTGCTATCGCTTTGACGATTGTCGGTCTATTCTTCTATATGTTACCAAGTCCGGAGAATATGGAGTATGTCAAACCTGTAGATGAGCCAGTGCCAGACGAGATGATTGAGGAGGATATGGATGCTTTATTGGGTATCGGTGCAGATGCAGATTCTGCCACGATTGCCCAGGTTGTACAACAACAGCAGCATTTGAAAGACTCTATCGGTGTGAGTGAAGGTAAAATGCGTGAATATAAGGCAAAGGCAGAAGAGATTTTCCGCAAACAGTTCACTAAGGCTGCGGAGTCTATTATCTCAAAGGTCTACAATAAAGACCAGATGAATAGCTCGGAAAAGGATTTCACGATCAACGCGCAGAAGATGACAAATGAACTTGTGTTTAAGAAAGATGAACTGATGAAATCAACGGCAATCAGTGCAGATCGTGCCGAGGCAATTGCAGATAAGATCATTGAACAGCTGACAGAGAAGAAGAAGGCTGAAATGGATAAAGACTATTATGGCATTAAAAAACAAAAAAAATAAGGAATAATGAGAAGTAGAACAGCAAATTGGTTTGAATGCAAGATCCGTTACGAGAAAGTGATGGAAGATGGCTTGCAGAAGAAAGTTACAGAATCGTATGTGGTAGATGCCCTTAGCTTTAGTGAGGCTGAGGAACGTATCATCGAGGAGATGTCTTCCTATATCAGTGGTGAGTTCGACGTGACTGATATCAAAAAGGCAGCCTATAAGGAGATTTTCTTCTCTGACGATGAGATGGCTGATAAATGGTATAAGGCTAAGCTTCAGTTTATAACTATCGACGAGAAGACGGAAAAGGAAAAACGTTCTACGGTGACTTATCTGGCTCAGGCAGGTTCTTTCAATGGGGCTGTAAAGAATATCGAAGAGGTGATGGGGGGTACAATGATTGACTACGTGATTGCCTCTGTAGCAGAGACAACTCTAATGGATGTCTTCGAGTACCAGAAAGAAAACAAAAAAGACGACAAACCTGAATTCGAACAATAACGATGGATTACGACGTAAAAGGTCATTTGCATCAGATACTCGATACATTACCACAGGGTGTACGCCTTGTAGCAATTAGTAAGTATCACCCAAACGCATATATCGAGGCTGCTTATGAGGAGGGACAGCGCGTGTTTGGTGAAAGCCACGAACAGGAACTGCGCCAGAAACACGAACAGTTGCCAAAAGATATCGAATGGCATTTCATCGGTCATTTACAGACGAACAAAGTTAAATATATCGCCCCTTATGTGTCTATGATTGAGGCTGTTGACTCTCTAAAGCTCATGAAAGAGATTAATCGCCAGTCTGAGAAGTGCGGACGAGTTATTAACATACTGTTAGAACTTCATATTGCTGAGGAGGCTACAAAATACGGTCTTTCTTTGGATGCATGTCGTGAGCTGCTCGAAGCAGGCGAATGGCGGGAAATGTCACATGTCCGTATCTGTGGTCTGATGATGATGGCATCCAATGTGGATGATCAGGATCAGATTCGTCGTGAGATGCAGACAGCCGCTGATTTCTTCGACGAGGTAAAAGCGAAATATTTTGCCAACGATGAAGCTTTCTGCGAACGTTCCTGGGGCATGAGCGACGACTATCCCATTGCTGTAGAGACCCGTTCAACGATGGTGCGTATTGGTACATCTATTTTCGGTCCTCGCGTCTATTAAAATAATATTGATCGCGCTTGCGCGTTATCTTTCCAAAATTGATGGCGTGCACAGGACAGTAATGATAGCAGGCCAGGCATGAGGTACACTTTCCGATATGGATCCATACGGGGGGTGTACCTTCTATATTATCCACAGGGCAGACCTTAACACATTTGCCACATTTGATACATACATCTGCATCTACAGTGAATTTACGGTCTGTTACCATCTTCTTATTGAAATAAGCACCAATTACATAAGAGTAGAGTCGGGGAGTGGAACCTTTCTCCAGTTCTACAACACCTCGACGGCATTCCTTGATGGTGTCGATAATCTGTACGATTTGTCGTTTGGCCTGTGCTATCTTGCTTTGTTCCTTCTCTTCTGAGTCAGTGTACATAAATGGCAGACATACATACGATTCTGGCATGATGACCGAAAAGAGTGTTTCTGCTTTCAGACCCTTCTCACCAAGTTCCTTATTGAGAATCGTCATGGTCTCTCCGATATTGTCGCCGCAGGTTGTCAGTGCCCAGCAGAAGCAGGATTCTTCAATACCTGTGATTGTCATCTTCCTGATGAATTCCCTGACAATTCTAGGAGGCTGCCAACCGTGAGTAGGGAAGCAAAAGCCCAAACGTTCGTTTGCTTTCAGTACAAGTTGGTATCTTCCATCCCTGATAAGGTCTGGTATAAATAGCAATTCTTCATCAATGGCTTCCGCAATTTGTCGGGCCACCCAACGCGTGTTACCTGTTCCGGAGAAATAAAGTATCATATCTAAATATCTTGCTAGAGAATGCAAAGGTACGAAAAATATTTGGTATTCCTGTTTTTTTTCGTAACTTTGCACTTGGTTTTATCCGATACAACAAACAATGAACGACGAAATACTTCAGCAACTGAATGATAGTCAGCGTGATGCGGTGCTCTACTGTGATGGGGCCAGCCTTGTCATTGCTGGTGCTGGCTCAGGAAAAACGCGTGTTTTAACTTATAAGATTGCCTGGCTGTTGGAACAGGGTATGAAACCGTGGCAGATACTGGCCCTGACATTTACCAACAAGGCAGCACGCGAGATGAAGGAACGTATTGGCAGATTAGTGGGTGATGAGCACGCTCGCTATCTCCAGATGGGTACGTTCCATAGCGTCTTTGCCCGTATTCTGCGGGCAGAGGCCGAAAAGATTGGATATTCTTCAAACTTCACCATCTATGATCAGACGGATGCCCGTTCGTTGGTGAAAGCTATTATCAAGGAACTGTCACTCGATGATAAGGTATATAAGCCTTCATCTGTGGCTGATCGCATTTCTATGGCCAAGAACCATCTCTTGCTACCCCAGCAGTATGCACAGAGTGCTTGGGCGAAAGACGATAATCAGCAAAAACGTCCTCAGGTGGCTAATATATATATAAGGTACGCGGAGAGATGCCGTCAGGCTAATGCGATGGACTTCGACGATCTGCTGGTACAGACTTGGCTGTTGTTTCAGAACCACGAAGATGTCCGTCAGAAATATGTTGAGAAATTCCAGTTCGTACTGGTAGATGAATATCAGGATACGAACTATGCACAACAGTCCATTGTCTATCAACTTACGAAAGAACGCCAGAAAGTGTGTGTAGTAGGTGATGATGCTCAGAGTATCTATTCCTTCCGTGGGGCTAATATTGACAACATCCTTAATTTCCAGTCGCAATATCAGAATGCCAAGCTCTTCAAACTGGAACAGAATTATCGTTCCACACAGTTGATTGTCCAGGCTGCCAATTCTTTGATTCGAAGAAATGAGAGGCAGATCCCTAAGAATGTGTTCTCAAGAAACGAACATGGTGAGCGTTTGCAGTTGAAACCAGCCTATTCTGATAAAGAGGAATCGATGATCGTAACACAGAATATCAAACGTATCCGTCATCAGGATCATTGTTCTTGGAGTGATTTCGCTATTCTTTATCGAACCAACTCCCAGAGTCGTTCTTTTGAGGAACAGATGCGCAAGGAGAATATCCCATATCGTATCTATGGCGGACTGAGTTTTTATCAGCGTAAGGAGATCAAGGATGTAATAGCCTATTTCCGTCTCATTGCCAATCCTGACGATGAGGAGGCCTTTAAGCGTATCGTGAACTACCCATCCAGAGGTATCGGTGATACCACCGTGGGAAAAATCGTCCAGACAGCCCAGACCTATGGCGTTAGTCTCTGGCAGGTAATTAAAGAACCAGTCTTGTTCCCGATGGATGTCAGCAAGGGTACCATGACTAAGCTACAGAACTTCCGAGAACTGATTGAGAGTTGGATTACAAGAATAAATACAGAAGATGCCTATGCCTTAGGTCACGATATCATCATGAACTCCGGCATTAGCAGGGATATCTATTCAGGTCGTAATCCAGAGGATATCTCCAGACAGGAGAATCTTGAGGAGTTCCTGAGTGGTATGCAGGATTTTGTGGAGTCTCGGCGAGAAGAAGATATGGCTGATCAGGTTTACTTACCAGATTTCTTGCAGGAAGTAGCTCTTCTCACCGATCTTGATAGTGATGATGGCGATTCCAATGATAAGGTGACACTGATGACGATCCACTCTGCGAAAGGACTGGAATTCCCAACAGTGTTTGTGGTGGGCCTTGAGGAGAATATATTCCCAAGTCCCATGTGTACCAACTCCATTCGTGAACTTGAGGAAGAACGCCGTTTGCTTTATGTTGCCATTACCCGAGCCGAGAAGCACTGTATCCTGACATGTGCACAGAATCGTTGGCGCTATGGACGGATGGAGTACGATACGCCTTCACGTTTCATCCGAGATATCGATCCAGAGTTATTGGATGTCCAATCTGATGGTTCCTTTGAGAAACCAACCTTCGGACAAAGCCGAAACTATCGCAGTGACGGTCCTGAATGGATGCAGAACCCACGTCCGGTAGCTACTCAGTTTAAAGCAGATCCAAAACCAAGACAGGTTGCACCTCGTCAGCCTGAGAAACCTGTCGATCCTTTTGGGCCGAACTTCAAACGGCTGTATCAGGCAGTGGCTCCGCGACCTATGGCGACAGATCCGAACCCCTGTGAATTACGCGAGGGGTTACGCATCGAACATCAGCGTTTCGGCATTGGTACCGTCACTCGCATAGAGGGTTCTGGTGAGAACACAAAGGCAACCGTTGAGTTTAAGAATGCAGGCACCAAACAGCTATTGTTGAAATTTGCTAAGTTCAAGGTCATCGGATAAAAAAGATTAGAGCGCCTCATCATCTGGGCGCTCTATTCTTTTAGTTAATTTCGGTAAGTGCTTCTTTTTTCTGAGCCACGCTTCCTTGCGTGATTCATATGTTTCCTGATGCTTTTCGAGATATCCGTCAGCCATAGCAGTGTTTTTTAGAAGAACTCTGCGTAGATTACCTTGATCTCTATCGGTGAATTTTTACCACCTACCAACTGAGTACTCGTCAGTCCTATCTGATGACTGATAGGAGTCGAGGTCGAAGTTACTGAGGTGTTGTTAACAGTTGATGTGGTAAATGTGGGTGTGACGATGGGCACTAGCACCACTTTGTTCCAATCAGGATGCTTCTTTTTCCATTCCGGATCATAAATCTCACCAAGCTCCTTGTCGTAATACATGCTTGAAATCAAATCGCCCAGGTTGGTGAAGGTGTAGTTGTTCTTCGAGAGTGTAGCCACATACGAACGTTTGTAGTCGTAACTCTTCTCATGTTCAAAGAAATAAGTGAGACTGTCTTTCGGCAACAAGAGAATAGTGGAAGGGGCTGGAAAGTTGTACTTGTTGTTCGGATCCAAGCTGTTCAGACGCTGGAAGCTCATGTTAACAGAGAGCAGATAGTCAACGTTGTGATCTTCCATAATCTCATCCACAGGCAGTGTCACCTCAGTGAAGATTCCTGAAGGCGATTTTAGATAGGTACAATTTTCGTCTTTTACAAGTCTCTCAAGTCCTGCCTTCTCGTTTGTTACCTTCACGGTCTGCAACACCTCGGGTGTTGACGCCAGCGTCAGGACTGTATAAAGGGTCTTATTTTCATCTGAATAAGGTTTGTATCTGAAGTATATCCTCAACTCGATACGAGCCATCTTCGCCATCACACCAAGCCCGTCTAGGTGCTTGAAATAGAAACCTGGGCAGAGATTGTGTACAAACGAATACGAGTTCTTGAAATACTCTTGGTGATCATAGTAGTTCCTCAGGATATATGACCCGTAATTAGAGTATTCTTTCCCATTCTTGTCCTTATATGAGCCGTTAAGGGTAACACGACCGATATCACCGTAATTGGAGGTACGACGCAGACTGTCAGGATAGGTGAGGTTGGCCAATGTAAATACCAAATCTTTCTTGATGCCTTCCGATCTGATATACCCCTCATGCTCTGGATCATAGTTGCTGTAATAGATAGCCTCACTATCCATCGGCCTTTCCAGTTCCATCAGACGTATCTTCATCGGAGTCAGTGAGTCACCATAGCAATTGGCTTTATCAAAGTAAAACCAAATCTCGCAGGAGTCTGCTACGACCTCTCCATCAATCAAACTGATAATCTGCTCTTCATCGGGCATAGCCATACCTTCGATCACATTAAACTGCGTCATAAACTCGTTTCTGACGTAAGTGTCTGTCTCCGGATCTTTCACCATTCCGAAATAACAGTCAAAGTTACGGGCATAAACAGAATCTGCGAGTATAGAATTCGAGGTCGCCTGGTAAATACCCGTACTTATCTTAAGTTCATCTGTAGTTTGTGTAAGTGAGGTTCCGATATTGTTTGTATCTTCACTACAAGATAATATCGCCATTGCTGTGAATGCAATCGCTGTCAACAATCTTATTCTCATATATTCTTCAGTGGATGTCTATATTTCTTTTTATTCGGCCTCCTCAGGGAACAACTGCTCATAGAATGCCTCATAGGCATCGGCAAAGTCCTCCTGATAGTCAAGCACAGGGATTTTCTTTCCTGTGGCAAAGCTTATGAGGTCTTTATTTATTTCCTTGTCTGCCACAACCACACCGTCGCTATATGCAATGGCTAGCTTGGAGAGTTCGTTAAAATCAAAGTTATCCTGATAGTCCTTTAAAAGTTCGGCACGGGCATCACGGAACTCCAAGCACTGCTTGAAGTCGCTACCCAGATTCTTTTCGAGTTTTTGAGTGAAGAGTGAGGTCACCACCTTAGTCTCTGCAAATGATGGTTCATCATGATAAGCGGTCTTAACATAGAAAGGGATTACAGCACTCATCCAACCCTGACAGTGAATAATGTCTGGCACCCAACGGAGTTTCTTCACCGTTTCCAGAACACCACGAGCAAAGAAGATTGCACGCTCACCATTGTCCGTATAGTCTTCTCCCTGCTCGTCCTTTTCCATCAGTCGCTTGCCGAAATAATCATCATTATCGATGAAATACACCTGAACCCTTGCAGATGGAATAGAGGCCACCTTGATGATCAGTGGGTGATCGGTATCATTAATGATCAGATTCATACCTGACAGGCGGATCACCTCATGAAGTTGTCCGCGACGCTCATTGATCATACCCCATTTAGGCATGAACGTACGGATTTCATGATTATGTTCCTGCATTGCCTGCGGAAGGTCTTTTCCCATAAGCGACAAGTTGTTGTCGGGAACGTACGGAGAGATCTCCTGGTTGATGAAAAGTATCTTTTTCTTTGCCATAGCTATGATTTTACCGTGCAAAATTACTAAAAAATTCGCACAAAAAAGGCATTCTGTGCTATATTTTATGAAAAAGTGACATTTATTTGGGCGTTTTTTTGCTTTTTTAAACGAATCTTCTAATGAGTTCCACAAACCGTTCGCCATATTTCTGCCTTTTATGCTCACCTATACCAGAGATGGTGCCAAACTGTTCCAGAGTAGTCGGTTTGATGGTTGCAAGGGCATGCAACACCTTGTCGCTGAAGACAATGTATGGTGGAAAGCCTTCTGCTTCTGCACAGGTCATACGTAGTCTGCGAAGAGCCTCAAACAGTTTAGGATCTTCGATGCCTGTGGTAAGTGGCAGGCCAGGAATGGTGATGGTTGGGATCTCTAGTCTGAGCTTTGTCTTCTTTTGAGGCTTCTCTTGATTACTGTGATTCACATAGTAAAGCTGGGCGGTCTTACGACCGTAAAGCACATCCTCGCCAATGCTTGTCACCTTAACCTTGTTGCCGTCATTATAGGCAATCTCGATGTAACCCAACTGTAGCATCTGTAACAGATAGTCCTGCCAGTCGGTGGTTGTAAGCTCTTTTCCCACGGCAAAAGTTTTCAGCCGGTCATAGCCTCGTTTGCCGACGGTAGGGGAATGGATACCTTTCAGAATTTCTATAATAGTTGAGATTCTAATCTCCTCATTGGCTCTCTTGGTGGCACTCAGTGCCATTTGTACATAGCGTGAACCGTCAAACCTTTTGGGAGGATTCTCACAGACATCGCAGTTACCGCAGTCGTGGTCAGTTTGTTCACTAAAATAGTTAAGAAGAATTCTTCTTCTGCATACGTTGGATTCTGCATATTCTTGCATTCTTCTCAGCTTCTCCATATTGACATCTTGTTGTCCGCTCTGTTTAGCAAACTCCGTTAGTTGGATGATATCCGCCAGAGAATAGAAAAGCACGGTATCTGCAGACGCTCCGTCTCTGCCTGCACGACCTATCTCCTGATAGAAACTCTCGATGCTTTTGGGCATATTGTAATGAATTACCCATCTCACATTACTCTTGTCTATGCCCATGCCAAAGGCTATCGTGGCACATACAACCAACAGTTGGTCGTTCTTAAACTGCTCTTGTGTTTGATTGCGTTCCAATGGAGTCATGCCGGCATGATAGGCAGCAGCGTTGATGCCCTTCTTCCTCAAGTCCTCAGCCACCTTCTCTGTTGTTTTCCTGCTCAGACAGTAGATAATTCCCGCTTCCATCGGTCTTGCTTTGATAAAATTCAGGATGTAGTGCATCTTCTCTACATTTTTATAACCCCTTTTTACAGAGAGACTTAGGTTTGGTCGATCAAAGCTTGAGATGAACTCCCGTGCCTCTCGGAGCTGAAGTTGTTCGATAATGTCCTGACGGGTCACTTTATCTGCTGTTGCCGTGAGAGCCATTATCGGCACATGGGGGAATTTATCCCTAAGCGTTGCCAGCTGCGTGTATTCTGGTCTGAAGTCGTGTCCCCACTGACTGATACAATGGGCTTCGTCCACAGCCAACAACGACAACTTCATGTGACTCAAAAGATGGTCAGTCTCGCTGATAGCTCTTTCTGGGGAAATATAAAGGAGTTTGATTTCTCCTGCCACACATCTGCGACGGATTAAAAGATCATTGGTGCTGTCGTTCCCACTGTTCAGAGCCTCTGCAGTGATGCCGTTGGCACGCAGTGTCTCCACCTGATCCTTCATCAAACTAATAAGAGGTGAGATAACAACAGCTGTACCCTCCATGACAAGCGCAGGAATCTGATAGCACAAACTTTTCCCGCCACCTGTCGGCATCAGCACAAGAGCGTCATTACCAGCCAGCACGTGCCGGATGATTTCTTCTTGGTTCTCTCGGAACGAATTATATCCAAAATAGCGTTTTAACGCCTCATAAATGTTCATAAATCTAAAATTTCCTACAAAGTTAGTCAAATTGTATAAAAAAGAAAGAAAAATGCTTGGATATATAACATTTTTTCGTATTTTTGCAAAAAATTATCATTAACCATATAATAAAAATGGCAAAATATAATATAACAGAAAAAAAAGAAAAGGAGGCCGCTTACAGAAGTCTTGTAAGCCCTCGGATGATGGATGAAATGCAGGAGAAAATCCTTCAGATTATCGTTATGCAGAAGAAGTATCGTGACAAAGATTACTCTGCTAAGAAGCTTGCAGAGGATCTAGGTACAAACACGCGTTACATCTCTGCAGTGGTGAACGTGCGATTCCATATGAATTACACATCGTTTGTGAACAAATATCGCATCGACGAGGCTATGAGCATTCTTGTTGACAAGCGATATCAGGATCTGCGTATGGAGGAAGTCAGCGACATGGTGGGCTTTGCCAACCGTCAGTCGTTCTATGCTTCTTTTTATCGTGTTGTAGGCATTACGCCACGTGAATATCGTCTGCAGCACCTGAAACAGCATCCTGCCATGTTGGCTAAACGCTCTGCGAAGAAGACAAAAGCTTAAGAAGGGAGAGACTTTCGTGGAGTTTTCTTATCAAGAAGAGCGTTTTGCTGACTTACAGCTGCTCAGATACAGATTAAATGGCTTCGACCAGCTGACCCCTCAGCAGAAAGCACTAGTTTTCTATCTGTCAGAAGCCACTTTGTGGGGGAGAGATATCACGTTTGATCAATTTGGCAAATACAATCTCCGCATCAGAAAGATGTTGGAGGTTTTATATTGTGATGCTACAATTGACCGCGATACCGACGATTTCAAAGCTCTGGAAGTCTATCTGAAGCGTGTCTGGTTCTCAAGCGGCATCTATCATCACTATGGAAGCGAGAAGTTCAAACCTGACTTCTCGCCTTCTTGGTTAAAAAAACAACTTCATCAGGTTGATTCGCGTCGTCTGCCATTACAAGAAGGAGAGACAGTCGATGTATTCTGCGAGACAATCTTCCCCGTGATTTTCGATCCTGATGTACTGCCCAAGCGCGTCAATAAAGCTGATGGTTCCGACCTTCTGCTCACTTCTGCCTGTCATTTCTACGACGGGGTGACCCAAGCGGAGGCCGAAGACTTCTATGCGCAGATGAAACAAGCACAGGTATCCGACACACCTTCTTCCTTCGGACTTAACTCCACACTTGTGAAGACTGCCGATGGCAAAATCCGTGAAGAAGTGTGGTCGGCAAACGGAAAATATGCCAATGCCATCCTACATATTATATATTGGTTGGAGAAAGCGTTGACAGTAGCCGAGAATGAGCAACAGAAAAAAGCCATTTCACTTTTGATAAGTTACTATCATACAGGTGATTTACAGACTTTTAATCAATATTGTATTGAATGGTTACAGGAACATGATGCAGCTATTGATTTCATCAACGGTTTCATCGAGGTTTATGGCGACCCTATAGGTATGAAGGGCTCGTGGGAAGGACTCGTGGAGTATATAGATGCCGAGGCAACCCATCGCACTCAGACTATCAGTCGCAATGCCCAGTGGTTTGAGGACCATTCGCCCGTTGATCCCCGTTTCCGCAAACCTGTGGTGAAGGGCGTCTCTGCTAATGTAATCTGTGCCGCTATGTTGGGAGGCGACGAATATCCCTCTACTGCCATTGGCATCAACTTGCCCAATGCTAACTGGATTCGTGCCCAATATGGCTCAAAGAGCATCACCATCAGTAATATCACCGATGCCTACAACAAAGCCTCGCATGGTAATGGTTTCAAAGAGGAGTTCGTAATCGATGAAGCTACGCTCTCTCTCATCAAGAAATACGGAGATATCTGCGACGATCTGCATACCGACCTCCATGAGTGTCTGGGGCACGGTAGTGGACAGTTGCTGCCCAGTGTCGATCCTGATGCCCTGAAGGCTTATGGCGATACGATCGAAGAGGCGAGGGCCGATCTCTTCGGACTCTACTATATAGCTGACCCAAAACTGGTGGAATTGGGACTAGTGCCCGATGAATTCGCCTATCAGTCGCAGTATTACTCCTATATGATGAACGGACTACTGACCCAGTTGATCCGCATCACACCTGGTCATCAGATTGAGGAAGCCCACATGCGCAACCGAGCCCTCATCGCCCATTGGTGTCATGAGAATGGTGATTGTATGCATCTTGTTTCAAGAGAAGGCAAGACTTACGTTGAAATCACCGATTACCCGGGCCTGCGCCAACTCATTGCGCGTCTGTTGGCTGAGATCCAGCGTATCAAGAGTGAAGGAGACTATGAGGCAGCCCGTCAGCTGGTTGAGCGTTATGCCGTCAAGGTCGATCCTGTCATCCATGCAGAGGTGCTGAAACGTTACAAGCGTCTGAATCTGGCGCCATACAAAGGATTCATTAACCCTGTGTTGCTGCCTGTCTATGATGCTTCTGGTGAGATTGTGGATGTGAACGTCTATTATGGCGAGAGCTATGCACATCAGATGCTCCGCTATAGCAGTTCGTATGGAACACTGATCTGATATGGATATACAACAACAAGTGAAGGAGATCAAGCAGTCGTTCCGTCAGATAATGGACGGGGCAATTGCCGCTTCTATGCGCTCCAAAGGTATTGATTATAAGCTGAACTGGGGTGCCTCGCTTCCACGTCTGAAGGAGAAAGCAGAGGAACTCGGCATGAACTACGAGCTCGCCATTGCCTTATGGAAGGAGAATGTACGCGAGTGTAAGATCCTCGCTACGATGATTATGCCTGCCGACGAGGTTTTACCCGATGTCATCGACATCTGGATGGAGCAGACTCCCACGCAGGAGATTGCTGAACAAGCTGCTTTCAACCTTTATCAGTATCTGCCTTATGCTCCTGTGAAGGCTTACACCTGGATGGCATCCCAGAATCCTCTTTATCAGCTCTGCGGATTCCATATTATCACCCGTTTATTCATGAACGGACAAGAGCCTAACGAGCGTGGTATCAACGAGTTTATAGATCAGGCTATAGTAGCACTTCAAGGCGATAGTATCCCTGTGCGCAAGGCTGCTATGGCTGCTATTCAACGCTTTGCCGACTTAGGACTTGTTTATGAACGTATCGCGAAAAGTGCATTAAAACAGGCCAATTTAGATTTTTTATAGATAAACTCTCTTTCGTCTCCATGAAAATGCGTACCTTTGTACGGTTTTTGTGAAAAATTAGATGAAAGAATCAGTAATCAATACTGTCACACGCATACTGGATAACTATCTTGAGGTGACTCGTCATCGCAAGACTCCCGAACGTTATACCATTTTACGCGCTATCTACAGCCATAAAGGTCATTTCACCCTCGATGAACTCAAAAAGGAGTTGGAAGAGAAATATACTTTCCCTGTCAGTAGGGCGACACTTTATAATACACTCAACCTTTTCCGTGAGATTCGCCTGGTGGTGAGTCATCACATTGAAGGGATTACGAAATATGAGGCTTTCTATGGCAACAACAAGCACTGTCACCAAGTATGCACCTCCTGTGGAAAGGTGACGGAGATTAATTCTCCGGAGATTTTGACGGCAATAGACAACTTGGCTCTGAAGCGTTTCCGCAAAGATGGGTTCAACCTATATATTTATGGGGTCTGCAGCACTTGTCAAGCCAAACTTACACGCAAGCGTCGTGTTCAAGAGAAAAAGAAGTAAAAACTGAATAAATTAGGTATTATGAACAAAGGAAAAGTAGATGTCCTGCTTGGTTTGCAGTGGGGCGACGAAGGAAAAGGTAAGGTGGTTGATGTATTGACCCCGAAGTACGATGTTGTGGCCCGTTTCCAGGGTGGTCCTAATGCTGGTCATACGCTGGAGTTCGAAGGTCAGAAGTATGTGCTGCGTTCCATTCCATCGGGAATCTTTCAGGGTGGAAAGGTCAATATCATCGGTAATGGTGTTGTTTTGGCTCCCGATCTGTTTATGGACGAGGCTAAGGCTTTGGAGGCCAGCGGTCATGATTTGCATTCACGTCTTCACATTTCTAAAAAAGCCCATCTCATCATGCCTACCCATCGTGTGCTTGATGCAGCCTATGAGGCTCAGAAGGGAAAAGATAAGGTAGGAACCACCGGCAAGGGTATTGGTCCCACCTATACTGATAAGGTGTCACGCAATGGTCTGCGCGTCGGTGATATCCTCGATCGTTTCGAGGAAAAATATGCCAAGGCAAAGGCTCGTCACGAGGCAATCCTGAAGTCGCTCAACTTCGAGTACGACATTACTGAGGTAGAGAAGAAGTGGCTCGAGGGTATTGAATACCTGCGTCAGTTCACTATCGTTGATTCTGAGCACGAGATCAACAACATCTTGAAGATCGGCAAAAGTGTTCTTTGTGAAGGTGCCCAGGGTACGATGCTCGATGTAGATTTCGGCTCTTATCCTTTTGTTACCTCATCCAACACCATCTGCGCTGGCGCCTGCACGGGTCTCGGTATCGGTCCTAATAAAATCGGTGAGGTCTATGGTATCATGAAGGCTTACTGTACACGAGTTGGTGCTGGCCCGTTCCCCACTGAACTGTTTGATGAAACGGGTAAAACCATTCGCGACCTCGGTCACGAGTATGGCGCTGTCACAGGTCGTGAGCGTCGATGCGGCTGGATTGATCTCGTAGCCCTGAAGTACTCTATCATGGTAAATGGCGTTACTCAGCTGATCATGATGAAGAGCGACGTCCTCGATGGCTTCGACACCATTAAGGCTTGCGTGGCCTATAAACAGAAGGGCGTTGAAATCGATTATTTCCCTTACGACATCGAGGAGGGTATTGAGCCCGTTTACAAGGAACTGCCCGGTTGGAAGACTGATATGACAAAGTTTACAAGTGAGGATCAGTTCCCTGAGGCATTTAAAAATTATATCTCATTCTTGGAGAGTCAGTTAGAAACTCCAATTAAAATCATTTCTATAGGTCCTGATCGTGACCAAACTATTGTACGTAAATAATGGCACAGAAACCAAGTATTCCAAAAGGTACGCGCGACTTTTCTCCGTTGGAGATGGCCAAGCGCAACTATATCTTCGACACCATCAAACAGGTGTATCAGCTCTATGGCTTCCAACAGATAGAGACACCCGCGATGGAAACACTCGGAACGCTCATGGGTAAGTATGGCGAGGAGGGCGACAAGTTGCTCTTCAAGGTACTCAACTCGGGGGACTACCTCTCAAAGGTTTCCGACGATGAGCTGAAAGATCGTAATGCCCTTCACCTCGCGGCTAAACTCTGTGAGAAGGGACTTCGTTACGATCTCACTGTGCCTTTCGCCCGTTATGTGGTGATGCACCGTGAGGAACTCCAATTGCCCTTCAAGCGCTATCAGATGCAGCCCGTATGGCGTGCTGACCGTCCTCAGAAGGGGCGCTACCGTGAGTTCTGGCAGTTTGATGGCGACATCGTAGGCTCCGACTCGTTGCTCAATGAAGTAGAGCTTATGCAGATTGTCGATACTGTCTTCACACGGTTTGGTGTGCGCATACAGATTAAGATCAATAACCGTAAAATTCTTACAGGAATTGCCGAAGTCATCGGTGCTGCCGACAAAATCGTCGATATCACCGTAGCTATTGATAAACTCGATAAAATCGGCATAGATAACGTAAATGATGAATTGCGTGCCGATGGACTCTCTGAAGAGCAGATCACCAAATTGCAGCCCATCATCTCACTCGAAGGTTCTAATGACTCCAAGCTCGACACCATCGCACAGGTACTCAAGGACAGCGAGACGGGGTTGAAGGGAGTAGAGGAGAGCCGCTTCATCCTCGACACACTGAAGACACTCGATTTGAAGAACGAGATTCAGCTCGATCTCACCCTAGCTAGAGGTCTTAATTACTACACAGGTGCCATCTTCGAAGTGAAGGCTCTCGATGTACAGATAGGTTCCATTACAGGTGGTGGCCGTTATGACAACCTTACTGGTATCTTTGGTATGCCTGGCATCTCAGGGGTCGGCATCAGTTTCGGTGTTGATCGTATCTTCGACGTACTCAACACACTTGATTGCTATCCGAAGGATGCCGTGAACGGCACTCAACTGCTCTTCATCAACTTTGGCGAGAAGGAGACAACCTATTGTCTGCCCTTTGTAGCTAAGGCTCGCGCCGCTGGCATCCGCACGGAGATTTACCCCGATTCATCAAAGATGAAGAAACAGATGTCGTATGCCAATGCTAAACAGGTGCCCTATGTCGCCCTAGCCGGCGAGAACGAGATGGTAGAAGGCAAGCTTACTCTTAAGAACATGCTGACTGGTGATCAGCAACTGGTTACCATCGAAGAACTTATAAATATCTTCATATTATAAGTATGGGGGATTGCATCTTTTCGTCCCATCGTTCCATTAAGGAGATTAGTGGGTAGGGGACTCGAATCACGAAAGTGGCTGAATGAATTGAAAAAGAAGAATATCGAAACAAAAAATAATGGTGAGCCAAACAGCTCACCATTATAATAGGATTAAAATCACGATTATCCGTTCATCGACATCAGGAACTCCTCGTTGCTGCGAGTGTTTACTAGACGGTCGCGGATGGTGTTCATAGCCTCTACAGGTGTCATCTCGGCGATGAACTTGCGGATGATCCACATGCGGTTGAGTGTGGTTTCATCGAGCAGCAGATCGTCGCGACGAGTAGAAGACAGTACCAGGTCGATGGCAGGGAAGATACGCTTGTTGGAAAGCGAACGGTTGAGCTGGATCTCAGAGTTACCAGTACCCTTGAACTCCTCGAAGATCACCTC
>Ga0326512_10001264_pt1 | contig 19930 bp, 25 predicted proteins | sample 1_2617_0518_D_FD_203652 | JGI IMG/M metagenome (GOLD analysis project Ga0326512, IMG submission 203652) | Bovine rumen microbial communities from UC Davis, California, United States - 1_2617_0518 | ecosystem: Host-associated > Mammals > Digestive system > Stomach > Rumen | place: USA... | reverse complement strand
TGGTACCCCTGAATTTAACACAGCAAAAGCAATAGGTTCACCTGAACCTTTTACATGGTCAGATGAACCTATCACATGGTCATATGAACTCATTAATATTTTTAATGAGCTTAATTAAAATGTTTAATGGTTAGAATCCCAGGATGTTCTGCCGCATCCAAAGACCAATTCTCTGGTTACCCAAATTACTAGGATGAATTGAATCGTAATAATAAAGCCCCGGCTCTTTCTCATAATTAACCATAGGATTGAGAGATGTACCATCATTCATGTCTATAAAATTTAAACTATATCTTACAGCCAGTTTTTTGGATTCCTCATACATCGTAATTAAAGCGGGGCGCCTTGCTTCACTTGACGGGTCATCGTATGGGTAATTTCTATAACGCTGCCCACACAGGTAAATTTTAGCCCTTTTATTTTGTGTGATTATTTCACGAACAATAGCATGAAGAGCACTCATCTGTTTTGTTTTATCAAGCACTTCAACGCCGTCAACAGTTACTGTACTGTCAATAGTTCCAACATTAGCAACAGTTGTACCATTACTGTTTGTGAAGATAAGATATTCATCATATTCGCTAAAGTTCACGCGCTTATCATCGTCAACAGTTATAGCTTCTTGTTTATGAAGATTGTTGTACACCGTTTCAGTGCCACCAAACACCCTAGTGTAAATAGACACTGCACCAATAGATGTAGTAGAGCCAGGCGTCGTACCATACCCCCATCCAGCACCGCTATACCCATACGACTCAACTGCGGCATACCAAGGGCAGAGATATTCCTGCGCTCCTATAATGTATTGCTGGTATCTTCCACTGTCAGCCGGTGGTTCTTCGGCCGGCCGCAAAAGCCTGTCAATCATTACAGTGGATGGGCCAAGCACCATGAGCTTCTTATCTTTTGTCTTTTGATAGAACGGGTCATTCTCTCTGATTATCACATTACCCATTCCAAGACCAGCGAATATTGGGAAAGAAGCTACATAGTTTTTATAACTATAACGACCTTCATTAATGTCGTTATTTTTAATTGGTTCACCGCCCTGAAGATTAAGGCCCATATAGTACGCATCACTAGGGGCGATAAACGTGTATATTTTAACATAATTATCTGGGTTGATTACGAACGATGCCCCGCGATACGCTTTCTCATATGCATATTCAGTTAACTGAACATAATTACTTGTTGGCGGATTATCGATTGCTCCGAAAAGTGGTTTTAAAAAATGGCCGTCTCTGTCGAAAAACACACCAATAACTCTATTGTTAGTTGCCGAATAGTTTGATGTGTAGTATCTAACACCCGGTCTGATTCTAAATTTTTCAGAATGTTTCAAGGACGATGCCCCGCTTATACCACCAGCATAGTTATACCACCCGTTCCAATAAGTAGCAACATGAGTTGTCGGGTCTTCTTTGCTTTCGTCATAGAAATCGGTATAGAGTTCCCTAGCAACGGGGTTCGGCTCTTCCATGAATTCAGTAACTTTTTCTTTTGCCGTCTCAATAGCATCCCCAGTAGCCTTAGCATCAGCAGCGGCTCCTTCAATTGTTAGAGAAGCATCTGACGATATTCTGGTTAGCCCTTTACCCCACACCCAAGCAGAGCCAGTATCACCAGTATTATACCCGCTATAAAGCACATTGCCGTAGTTTGTTGAAATTTCCCATGTATAATTTGTGGCACTGCGTCCTTGTCTATTACTAACATAAAGCGTATACGGATATTTACTGAGTTCATCACGCCACGGAAATGGATCAGTAGCAGAAGACCCACGCGGAATGATAGCTGCAATTTGCTCTCCTGTTCCTTGCATCCATGTATACGGGGGCATTTCTGTTATGCTTGTCATAGTTGCATAATTAGGCGTGAATTTAGCCATAGCCGTAAGAGCAATCTTACTTTTTGTAGCCGCATTGTTTCGTTCAACGCCAAAGATAGAATCACCAGTAGCCTTAGCGTCAGCAGCAGCACCGTCAACACTTAGAGAAGCATCTGACGATATTCTTGTTAGCCCTTTACTCCACACCCAAGTAGAGCCAGTTTCACCAGTATTATACCCTCTATAAAGCACATTGCCGTAGTTTGTTGAAATTTCCCACGTGTAATTTGTGGCACTGCGTCCTTGTCTATTACTAACATAAAGCGTATACGGATATGACCTGAGTTCATCACGCCACGGAAATGGGTCAGTAGCAGAAGACCCACCCGGAATGATAGCTGCAATTTGCTCACCTGTTCCTTGCATCCATGTATACGGCGGCATTTCTGTTATGCTTGTCATAGTTGCATAATTAGGAGTGAATTTAGCCATAGCCGTAAGAGCAATCTTACTTTTTGTAGCTCCATTGTTTCGTTCAACGCCAAAGATAGAATCACCAGTAGCCTTAGCATCAGCGGCAGCACCATCAACACTTAGTGAGGCATCAGATTCTATCATAGTTAGCCCCTTTTTCCATTGCCACAATCTGCTGCCCGGCCCTGCGCTATAACCTCTATAAAGAACGTGACCGTAGTTTGTTGAAATTTCCCAAGTGTAATTTACGGAATTACGGTCTCGGTTATTACTGATATAAAGGGCGTTCGGGTATGCTTTAAGTTCATCGCGCCAAGGGAACGGGTCTTCAGCGGGGTTTTCATCTTCCGGGTCTGGTTTACCCGGAATGATAGCTGCAATTTGCTCACCTGTTCCTTGCATCCATGTATACGGCGGCATTTCCGTTATGCTTGTCATGGTTTCATAATTGGGCGTGAATTTAGCCATAGCCGTAAGTGCAATCGCATTTCTGGTCACGACATTGTTTCTACTAGCGCCAAAGATAGCATCACCAGCAGCCTTTGAGTCAGCAGCCGAATTTGAAATCATGAGAGATGTATCAAGGGATACAGCAGATGGCTCTGATGGATGGAAATACTCTTCAAGCCAATCACTAACAGCATGTGGTATGAATTTTTGGATAAGCGTATCCAAAGAGCCATTCGCAGCCATTTCATCTAATTTGTTATTGATTTCTTCTTGTACGTCTAGGTTCTCAAAATATGAATCAACAAATGTTTTAAGCTCAACGAATTCATCGTGCAGAATGGTCACATCGTCCATTGTTTCATTAAGATACTCAACCACTTTGCACAACAGTTCATAATAACTAAGGCTTTCATCATACACAGTCGGAAGTACCTTCTGACACCAGAATCTAAAAGGTGTTAAATCCTTATACCCTTCAATTGCCATTGAACACACTCCTTTACCAAATTTGCATAAACAAGTCTTTGAAGTCATTAACAATCATTTCATCCAGATTAATAATTTCTTCTCTATATTGTTTAAGCATAACAGCCATTGACACGCTGCTTCTCTTCCCTCTAATGGTTTCTTCAGCTTTTCGTTCACCGCTAGTGGTATCAGCATAACTTCTATCAGCGTTAGAATCTGAGTGACTAGCCTTTCCCTTTGTGCTCTTTGCATTGCTATCAATCTTATGACCGTATTCGGTAGTAGTTACATCACTCTGGCTGAGCGTTTCACTACTATCGCTTGTATTCTTTTGCGCGTCGGACAGAAATCCGCTTCCCTCTAAATTATGGATAACAGCATTAATGCCATCTATGCTGCCTTCTGGCGTATCAGAATGAAGATTATAATCCGTTCTAGATGAAGTAGTTTTCTTTCCATAGGCAAGCGTTTCAACATCGCTGTCACTATGCTTAACACTTTGTGTGCTACTATTGTCATCTGTACCTGCATAGTCATCAATGCGCTTTATAGACTCGCCGCCAGCACTGTCTTCTTTGTTATCTTCATGTCTATCGGTTGATACATTTACATCCTCAAACGGATGCTCACCTATATATGCTTGTTTTTCTATGGTTTCATACAGAGCTGTGTAGTAATCTCTTTTTTCTCTAAGCCTATTATTCATTCGCAATTTCCATAGTGCGAATGTCTCTTCACAGATTTCTCTTGTATAATAGTGCAGAAGAATTGTTTCTTTAATTCTATTGCTATACTCTTCACTACCTACAATAATATTCGGATCAAAGATTGCATTTCTAGCAGCCTGCACTATATACTGAGGCGTTGACTCAAGCAGTTGCTGTGCGGTAAAGCCCGATTTGCTTTCGCAAATATATCTGACTTCAGTGGTATATTTACTCATTCGCTTCTTTCACCAACTTTTTACTATTGACAGGGGTGTTTTCGTTTTTTCCTGTAACGGATCGTGTTCGTAAATCTTCTACCATCTTTGTTGCGGTAGTTCCCTCATGTTCATCTTTAATCATAAATTCATCATCCATTTCTCTAAAGTCATCCCTGAAATCAACGGTAATTTCTTTTTCAAGTTCATCGCCATACATACGGTTAATTGAATCAGCCGCTTGTCTTCTGGCATTAAGCCGTGAATATCTTGATGCAATAACGCCACCCATGTTTCGCGTTACCTCGTCTGAAATAAGCCGTTCCTTTTTCTGCATATTTAAGTTTGAAATACCCAAGAATGTAAGAGCTTCATTCCATATTGCCGTTTTCAACTGATACAGCTTATCTCCGTAGTATGTAGCTCCAGTATTTATAGCTTTTAGGTTTTGCGGGTCGAAATCATTGTTAGCATAAATCACAGGCATATTACCCTCATACTGCATATAGGTATTTTTAAGAGTAAGCCGCTGCTGTTCCGAGCAAGTAATAAGCACTGGTGTCTTCTGAGCTTTGGCATTAACAATGATAGTTCGCTCAATATCGTACAACTGTGAGGCAAAATCTTCAAGCTCTGGTAGACTATTAGTATGAAGCATATTGTTAAAAATAATAACACTGTCTTCATTAGTTTTTATATTGTGATATCCATTGCTTGCATAAGCTGTCCTGACTTTAGGAATACGATAAACATCCAGTTCGCCACCAAGCATACAAGGCAGAACAAGGAAGCCGATTTCTTCGTCTTTGAAGAACAAGCAATTGCCATAGCTCATTAGGCAAAGTTCAAGAAATCTAACATCTACAGTATCAGGCATATTCTTCCACTCAAACATAGACATTGAAAGTTCTGTCAGTCTATTATAATATTTTCTGTATTCTATGCTATTACGCTTTGCACTTTCCCAGAATTCCCTATTCTTTTTCTTAGCCATAAGTTCACCTTCCTTTCTATGAATTTTGTGGCGCGTTGTTTACACTATAGTCTCCGACATGATTCCAATGTCGCCAAAAAGTAATACCATTGTCAAACACATCGCAGATTTCTTTGGCAACAGCCGAGTTAACACTTTTACCATCAATAGTGCCAGTAATTTCACAGCCCTGTGTTTTTACATATGTGTATTCAGGTCTATTATTAATACTAGGCACCTTTGTTTCCATTACACAATATCCAAATTTTGTGAAGAAGTCATCTATTGTTGTCATATACTCTGGCTTTACGACACAATGATAAAACCTAAACCCAAAAGTTCTGTTGCTGATATCCATCACACCAGTGGTGTCGCCTCTGGGCATATTTGGCTGTGCTTTCGCATCACCAAGAGTGCCAAGAACATTTGATATAATCTCAACGGCTGACACACCGAGGTCTATAAACGCTGAAACTTTTTGATTCGCTTCGTTTGTAGCCCTAGCAGCTTTACCGTATTTGCCTCTAGCTTTATTTTCAGGCGTTCTATGGAAAAACATACTTTTAACAAAGTTACCAAGTGCGCTAACTGAATCAGAGACAACGCCAGCGGTTAAGCCACTCTTATGCTGTGCAAGCCAGCATTTATAAGAATCGTTATTCCACCCACACAGAGGCGTTCGTGTACACATCAAAGCATCTTCATAGTTTAATGACTCACTATCAAGCTCAACTGTTCTATATCCTAACGGGCGAAGCATAAATTCACCGTCCGAATTTATTGTTCCGCTTGCGTTAAATGTGATATATCTCTTAGTTGAATCAACAGCGGTATTTGAAAGCTCGTATTTATATATAGCTGAAGTTCCATCTGAAGAAGTTACCAGCATAAAGTTGTAAGGGTATGAGTAACACTTATTATTTTGTACAACAGCTACACCTCCGTTAGATGTCCGTTTAGCGATTGCTGCTTTATCGTTTATATTAAATTCGTAGCTTATTGCCCTATCACGGTATTGAACATTTTGCTGCCCGCTTGCCGTTTTATAGTAGAATGGAAGAGGGGCACAAAAAACATTCAACACACCGTCGCTATATCCAACAGTATCTATCGCCAGTAGATATTTTGCAATTCTACCCATCAGCAAATCAAATGAATCGTCTTCATCGTGTAGAAAGAATAGCTGCGTGTATGTACCAACCAATATACCGCTATAGATTTCTGGTGAAGCCTTCTCAATGGTGTAACTAGGGTCGCCTAAAGCGTTTGGCTCGTTTTCATCCCCGGTAAATACAGGCTTAGAGGTCGAAGCTACAAAATAGCCTATTGTGTTAAACATCTTACCCATTTCATCTGACACGGCATCAATGCGAACAAGAGGTTCAAGCTGTCTATCTAAAAGATATTCACCAATCCCAACAGGCTCAGGCATTGTGTGTTCATATTTTTTATCGGTTAAAGTATGTTCACGCTCAACAAAGCATTGAGATAGTGAATAATCAAACATATACGATTGAATGTAGTCAATTTGATATTCTATTTCTGTAACATTATCAGAGATATAATTAATGCTTGTAACAAACGCATAAAACATTTTACCGTATGGGTATTGTGTTGTGGAAATCTTATTGTTAAGAAAGCACATATAGTTACAATTGTAAATTCGCTCAACTTCAATAGCAACTCGCAACGCATTTCTGTCTAGCCGTTTATACATTTGATGATCGAATGCTCTGATAACCCATGTTGGTGTTCCTTCTCCATTCCCCAAGAATGTTTCTCGTTGAGTGGTTTCGTTATCAAAATACAGCGTGTGGGTATAAGTTGCGTCCAACGGTACATTTTTAAGCAGCCATACAGTTGAATTTGGTACAACGCTAGCCATACCAACCCTCCTTAAAATTAGGAGGGGATTTAACCCCTCCTATTAAGACATATTAGCCCCCGCTCGATACTCTTCCAACGGTGATGGTAGCAGTACCTGTAACAGATGGCTTCGCAACAGAGGTAGCAGTGATCGTAGCCGTGCCTGTAGCGTCAGAGGCAACGGTTACATTACCATAGATATCAACCGTAACCTTTTCGTTAGAGCTAGTCCAGTTAACCGCCTTGCTTGCGAAATTAGTCGTAGCAACTGTAGCAGAAAGAAGGATAGAGCCGCCAGGCATAACGGTCGCAGTAGAAGGAGAAACGGTCACACCAGTAACATCAGGTGCTCCGGGCACAAATACGATTGCGTTTGCAAAGGGACTGGCAGAGAAGGTCTTCCAAGTGTGATAAAAGTAGTTCCAATACAAACCCTGTGCGTTATATTGTTCCGTGAATTCAAAGAGATTATCAAAAATCATGAAGAAGTCACGGTCAACAAGAACAGCGGGGATGGTGTTTAGGGCGGCGATTTCTGCACTAGTGAGGGGAGTATATGCAGAGCTGCCTGCGAACAATTCGCTAAGTCTGGCGGTATCCATGTTGCCGAAACTGTCAATCATGATTCTGTGCCCCATGAATTCAGCCTTGTCCATATTGAAAGCGGCAGCAAGAACCTCAACATCCATAGCAGCATCAAACTCGGCCGTTGTAATAAGATACTGGTCACCTTTCATGGTGTAGGTCGCTACATTGGTGAGATTGTATTTGCGGGTCATAAATTCAAGAGCGTTGGAAGTACCCTTGATGGTACTGATAATGCCCTTAAGGTTTGCGGTAGACACCGTAGACACCTGCTGTGCATACATCTGACCGTTCAGGATGTGCCTGGCCAGAAGGTATTTCATGGTAAGAAACTCGTCGTAGTTGGCCGCCGAGTACATGCTGTCTACAATCTTCGCAATTAGCTCTGTGACACCGTTCAGACTGAGAAACGCCTGACGAAGATCACGCTCCTGAATTGTAGTTTTATAAAGTTTCTGATAATTAAGTGTATGAAATGCAGCTCTTACATCAGGCATCTCTCTCTTGAATACCTGACTTTCAGCCACTGCGGGGTCATACTCAAACGGCTTTGCAATGTTTACGAAAATCTCTTCAATGGATTCGCCGTATTCCATCAAGCCTTTTTTGAACACGGCCCACGGGTTTGTATACATCTTAGATGTCATGATGACTCTTCCGATGCGGTTAATTAGAGCAGACAGGAATTCATTCTGAAGAGCTGGAAACTGCATAATAACAGCACCGATTTCTTTGATGCTGTCAGTGTTGGGATTAGCTGCGGGAACATAATCCCTATAGTTTGCGCTTGCAGAATTCCTAATAGCATTCAGGATATCTGCGGTGGTGAATTTTACTGCTTCGTATACAGTAGCGTCGGGCATAGTTTATACTTCCTTTCGTCTAAAAATATCGTTAAATGTTACATCAGCCGGATTTCTTTCATCCTCTTCGTCATCGTTAGGGGGTGTATAGTTTCCACCGTTTGTGTTGAAGAATCTGCTCCTGTATTTCTTTCTCCATGCGGCGTCATTTTCCCTATATTTCTGTTCCCAGTTTACCCCGTCACCAATAGCCTGTTGTTCTAGGCTGTTGTAAGTGTCGGTCATGTCTTCCATGAATGAAATATCATCGTCAGATTGTGAATCCCCTATACGGTCATTCAAACGGGTAAAAAATTCATCTTTATTTAGCACGCTCATTCTGTACACCCCCTCACATTAATGTATTTGACCTTAAATAAAACCATAACGGCATTTTCTTTTCAACCTTTATGATTGGCTGCGGGTTAAACGGGTCGAACGGTGATATACTCTGTAAGATGCCGTACCAATACATGGCCGCTGTTCTTCGCCTTTCTTCAAGCCCAGCCGCTCTTTCATAGTTATACATCCATGCTGACGCAAGATAGTCAGGTTGTTTAGTGCTATGTTTATATTCGTCATATGTCTCTGGGTAAGCCGCCGTAGAATAGTATTGGTCTGGCTGGTTTTCAATAGCGTATAGCTGTGCATAGCCATCATTTGGATTTCCCTGAATATCCCTAAAGTGTGGGGCATAGTACGGCGATTCTTTTGAGACGCTAGAAGCAATGTATTTGTTAGGCGGTGTCCATTGCACTAAACCATACCCTATATTACCATTGTTCAGCACAGAAGTATTGTTGTGATTTGGAACAGGACTTTGCCAGCACCAAGGGTTGTAACTAGATTCAGCATCTATGTTTCCTAACAATCCACAAACAGCATTTAGCGTCCAACCATAGCTATACATTACAGACCAAATTATAACTGCGTTGTCAAAAGCTTCTGTCGATTCCTTTTCATACCCAACATCACCGCTACCACTAGTCGTTGAATAAGCGTGCCACACAGGAATTCCTGGCTGTGTGCCTGGAAGATAAAAGAATCCTTGCAAGCGGTATTGCCTTGCACTGGTGCGCATCCAGTCTGCAACATAGCCAGATCCCCGTGTTAATGTGTTGGTATGAAAATACCATGCATTCCAACCGCTTTCAGAAATTGTTATAGATCCGTTAGCGTGAATTTGTTCTACAATTGCCACATGTCCGGGTGCTGTGCTTGATGGGTTAGGGTTTGCCCAGCAAGCTATTGCACCAAGAGCTGGTGTCTGCCCTCTCTCAAAGGCATCCATTTGAGTGTCTGTCCACCAATATTTAGCTGTACGCAATGATAAAGATGGCTGTGTGGTATTTCTATTTTCATTAAAGCGACCGTATGCATAACATGTGCAGTTTGGCAACCCATACCCATTTAAGTAATACCAGTTGTCTGAATAATACCAATGGTTACCTTGCATGGGTGTTGGTGTTTGTGTTGACAGGCGAGGAATGTACGCCATTACTTCAACATCTCATTTACCATAGCCTGTGCTGCCTGATAGTCATACCCGGCTGCATTTAATTTTTCTTTTCGCTCGGCCCCGTTTCCCCATTTACCGTTAAGTATTTCCACGGCTACATTAAAATACTCTTCGGTAAATGATTTCAAAAAATTATCTCTCAACTCAGGTGTAAGCTCTGAAGATGAGGGGGCATTTTCAGATTCTTTCATAAGTATATTCCCGTCATATTTTCCGGATAAGCCAGAAAGTGAAAGCGAATCGGTAAACTGCCAAATAAAACAGTCATATAACGGCTTTTTTGCACCCCAGTGAGCAAGCCACAATTTATACTTATTTGCGATTCTGCTAAAGCCCCTGCTCATAAAGTCAACATTTGTATAAAGCATCGCCTCATATCCGTTTGCTTTAATTACAGATAGAAATGCATCAGCCATATCGCACATAAGTGAAGCCGTAATTGTGACTCCTTTTTTACGAGCATATTCAATGGAATCATACTCAAAATCATAGGCTACAGGCATCGTAATTTTATACTTCTTTAAGAAGTTGCAGCAACAAACAGCTTCGCGTTTAGCCTGTTCTACAGATGTGGCGTATGAAAACCAGTATGCCCCTGCCGGGATGCCTACACGATTGCACCCCTTGAAGTTATCATCAGCTTTTTCATCGATTGTTAAAGAGTATCCAGCTCTTATAATCGCAAAATCTATCTTGTATTCCATTTCACCCCAGTCTATATACCCGTTGTGAGTGGAAACATCAATTCCCGTTTTCATCGTCATTATCCTCCTGTTTTGTCTGAAGTTTCTGAAGGTATGGTCTAAGCAATTTGGCGAGTGCCGGGTTTACTGCGCAAAGGTTTTCAAGAACGCTTACAAGCTCCATGAGCGAAATGTAAATTGCAATTGGCACATATACATCAAGCGAAAAATTGACAACACCATTTACAATAAACTGCTGCACAAGCCATGCACCAACAAGCGTTATTATTTCGGATAGTTTGTGAATCATTCCCTTGCGCAAAGCTGTGCTATTCAGGTCACCGTTATATATCGCTTTAATAAGCCCAGTGATGATATCGAAACCAATACACAGCCCCGCAAAAATAGCTATTCCCATATTACTGCTCCTTCTTTTTGTTTATTATATCACAAATGGGGAGATTTTTCTCCCCATTTGTGATATAATATAGAAAATAATTGATTAAGGATGTAAAGGTTATGACTTCACAATATTATGACGGCACTAAATTGCTTTCTATGAATGACCTAGACGGCGAACGCCCTGAAATATTTATCTGCACATCAAACAGAAGCGCTGGTAAAACCACATTCTTTTCCCGTTTGTTAGTAAAGAAGTTTATCGAGAACGGCGAGAAGTTTTGTCTATTTTATCGCTTCTCATATGAGCTTACAGATATTTCCGATAAATTCTTTAAGGAAATCCGAAGCCTATTCTTCCCTAATTATATTATGGAAGAAGAGCGCAGAGCTTCAGGCAAATATGTTGAGCTTTACCTTCGGTTCAATGAAAACGGAAAGACTGTAAGACGAAGCTGTGGGTACGCCGTAGCACTCAATAACGCTGACAGTATCAAAAAACTGTCTCACTTCTTTTCCGACACACAGCGCATTCTCTTCGACGAATTTCAATCAGAAACAAACAGCTATTGCTCAAATGAAGTTATGAAGTTTATTTCACTTCACACTTCCATCGCAAGAGGCGGCGGCAAACAAAGCCGTTATGTTCCTGTATTCATGTTGTCAAACCCTGTTAGTATTATAAATCCCTACTATGTTGAATTCGGTGTAGCTGAACGGCTAACAGAAGAAACTAAATTTCTTAGAGGAAAGGGCTTTGTTCTTGAACAGGGATTTGTTGAAGCCGCTTCTAACGCACAGAAGGAAAGCCGATTCAATCAAGCATTTGCTAAGTCACGGTATCTGTCCTATTCGTCTGAGAATATTTATCTGAACGATAACAAATCTTTTATTGAAGCACCGTCTGGGCAGAGCAAGTACCTCTGCACGATAAAATATAAGGGTGTGGAATACGCCATCCGTGAATACCCGACGGCTGGCCTTGTATATTGCGACAAGCGTCCTGATTCAACTTTCGGAATCCGTATTTCTGTAACAACCGATGACCATGATGTAAACTATGTTATGCTTAAAAATAACGAAATGTTTATATTGAACATGCGGTATTATTTTGAACATGGATGCTTCAGGTTTAAAGATTTGCAATGTAAAGAAGCTGTTCTTAAGTTATTGTCTTTATAATGGCTATCTACCACCGCAAACTTCGTTGAGTAATACGGCATTGACACAGATGGAATATGCTGGCCGTATGCAATCGGGAATGTCAACCGCTTCGGGGCTGTGATGGGTATAGATAGAAAAAGAGGGACGCACTTGCGTCCCTCTTTGTGTTTATTGTCTATCTTTCATTTCGGCAGCAATTTCATCTGTGTTCACATAACTGGTCTTTTTGTGAGAGCATCCCTGTTTTATGCACCCAGCTTCTATGCACATTTTAACTAGCATACAATCGGCACAATGTAACGGAACATTTAATTTATATGCTTTTTCTCTCTGTGATTTTCTCTGTCTAAATACAGACGGGTTCCATCCACATGAAAAGCACTTCTTGATAGCATCATTACATTCAATGCCGTGATTGTTTAACTGTTTAATACAGCGATTATCCATCTTTGTCATTTTTCAGCATACTCCTTTTCGTGCTGACAATATAACGGGCATTTTTTGAACGCAAAAATGTCTCCAGCGTTGGCACAATATTTTTTTGCAAATGTGTCTCGTTTTCCTTTTGTATAGAAATTAATTTGAATATCCTTTGCTGTGCTGAATCCCTCGCACCTTATTTTCATTGTCTCAAACCTTTGAAAATACGGGCAATTAAAGATTATACCGTTATTTGGCATTCACTACACCCCTCTTCAAGGGAATTCGATTTGTGGCATAGTATAGGTTCAGCATCGAATACTTCAGTAACAACACCGCCAATTAACTGGTTAACAATTGTCATTTTTTCGGAGCGTGACAAATCATTTGCCATAATTACACTGTCGTATAAACTTTTTTCATCATCGGTTAAATAAGGCTTAAACTCTCGCACAATACAGTGCAATGCCTGTTCAAAATTATTTGTATTAGCCATAAATCCACAATGTTCTGTCGTAAAAATATACATTATTTACCTCCCGTTATTTTTGAGTATCGCTCTTTGGCATATTCACATTGTGCAGTCAATTAATACTTTCATTTTATACCTCACTCACCTAAGAATATTTCGGTTTCAATTGCTGCCACATATTCTATTTTGTAATCCGAATCAAATTTTCCAATCAAGGCGTTGTATAAATAAATCATCGAGCAATCATCGTCATCAAAGCCAGATAGACATCTTTCAATAATGTCAGAATCTAAATAATTGTAGTTGGCAACTTTAAACATTTCTTTGAGTGCTTCTTTTAATGTCGCAGTAAACTTAATTAACAGTCTACCATCGAATAGATGGAATAAATATCGTCTTTTCATATTTTACCTCATTTCATAATCAGTTTCTACTAATATAATCCCACCCGGTATCCGTTTTGGCAACAGCTTTCCAGGTACGCATAGCCCTAGGTCAAAATCACTCAGCTCACGCTTAACCTCGACAAACGCTCTCTCATAATCTGTTAAGCCTGGCAGCGTTACGCCTCTTAACGATGCGTCAAGTAATTTCTTACATTTCTTTGGCATACCAGCGCATTTAATCATATAGTACGGGTCAACATCTTCACCATCCTCTTTAACAGTGTGTTCTATGTATGTCTTTTGTCTTGTAAACATCCCAATGTCCCATTCATTTTCGATCTTCCAACAACAGAAGTTCGAAGGGTGCACCGTTATACCCTTAACCTCTGATAATGGTATATCGCAATGTATTGAGTCAGTATCGGCATAAATAAAACCTGGGTTCGATTCACCGTGATAATTCTTTTGAGCAGCACGAATCGTAAAATTCCTTGCATATGATGTTATTGCAGCACCTATAGCTATATAGCCCGGAGTCTTTTCATTTTCCTTTACTACACCATAACGTACTACACCATCAATAACAATCGGGATTTTAAAAGATGAATCTGTTGATGCTGCCATCTTGCCGTATAAATTGTTTAGGAACAACTTAGCTAGTGTCCTGACTGCCCCAGTTGATTCCTGTTTAATTTTACGGTATTTATTTATGTACCGATCAAACAGACCAGTTTGTGCGTAGAAAACTACACCGTCAAGTATTTCAAGGTTGTATAAATTGTAATGCTCATTAATAAGATACCAATCGGTTTCAGTTACCGTCATTGTTACCCTAGCTCTAGATACACTGCCGTCAAACCATTTAATATAACTGCAATACCGTTGTTGTTTACTGTCCCATATTCTACTAGTGGTTAGCATATCTGTAGCTTTATATCTTATGTCCTTCTTAATCTGTATGAAGGGAAGATATCCTTCTTTTAGTTCAAACTCACAGGAAAAACGAACATAGAAATAGCGGTCTGGTAATTTCGCCCAGTCAGGGATATAGTTTCCTTTCCACATCACTCCGTCAGCATATGGATATTTACTACCACTCTCACTGTGCATGACACTAGGGTATAGACTATTTACATCAGCGGTAAAACCGTTGTAGTGTATCCCCTTCTTTGACGGTACTAAGTAACACCACCCACCCCGATAAGCATTGTGGATATAATCCCCCACACTTATAGAGCCATATGTATCGGAATCTATTAGCTGTTCATACAAATTTGGGAAGTAATTATCGTAATCGTCGAAATAGCGATAATCCTCTTTATATTCAGACAAACAGCAACTTCCAATCGTTAATTTATTGTGCCCCTGATCGTACATAATTTCAAGAGCTTCTTTTACGACAAGTACATCGTTGGCTATGTATTTCTTCTCTTCATCTGTTATTTCACAGCCTGGATATCTATAGCCAGTATATTCCATATTGAGTTTCTTGTGCTTTGTGCCAAAGCTTTTTCCGATAACTTCAACAGAAAAAGGCAACAGTTTTAAGCTGTCACGTAGCTCATAAAGCTTTCCCTTGTACTTGAATACAATTCTATACCAAGCACCCATGTCAGATATGCTTGTTATGATTGTATTGTCTGACATTTCTCTTTCGCGAGTATAATGAAAGTCAGTACAATCCTCTGACATTTCGCCCGAAAGAATGAATCCTTTTTCTTGCATTAGATAGTCTAACCAGAACGCACCATCGAATTTAAGGTTGTGATAATAAATGATGCTGCGGGAAGGTAATGCGCTTATCGCTTCAAGCGTGTCGCCGATGGTGTGGTAGATCGTCACATCATCTGTGTAAAGTTGGACTAAAGCCGATGCCCACACATCTGTACGCTCTTGTCCTTCATAAACTGTAGTTTCAAAATCTCCGACATAAACATTTATTTTACGGCTCTTCATAGCTGTCACCTATATCTGAAAAATTAACGGTGTCATATATTGTATAATCAATGTTAAGCAGATCTAGAAAATCATCAACATGGGCACCCACATCATCAGTGTACGAAAGTGCTATCTTTGCTGTATCTAATAGGAATCTGAAATTTTTTTGTATTGCTAAATACATTTCTTCAGATGGATTGGCTAATCCATTCAGCAACATACGCTGAATGTCATGAATAGCCTTATCATACCCCGGCGTTCTTGCCATTGTAGATCTTTGATACGGCTGCAAAACATCTTCCAGATTTTCAATGATGTCTACCAACCTATCATGCAATATTTTACCAGCTTCAATAGTGGTGTTGTATCGCTCATCGTCTTCTTCAGCTTCATCAAAACTTCTGTCTTCTTCGTCTTCTGCTATATATGATTTATATTCGGTGTCATCTATTTCATCAATAGTATTATACTCATCAGGTTCGTATTCATCGGTGTCGTAAAATTTAGTGTTTTCATCTATTTTTTCTATACTTATTATTTCACCTGTTTCTTTGTCAATAGTGTGTATTTCACCACGATCTTTGTACACTCTACGTATAGGTCTTCGTTCTTCGCGTTGCGCTTCACGCGCAGCCCGTCTTCCTACTACCGCTGTGCCACTACTAGATACGTATCGAACATCACTGTCAAAGTTTTGATTCTGTCTAACTAAGCGTTCAAGCTCACGGCGCGTAGGCGTTCTGGTTAAGTGCGGAATTTCCCGTTCATATTCAAGCCCACTTTGTCTAGCTCTGTAAGCTTTATTTCTCAAATTGTGCAGTATTCGTTTAAACTCTGCGTAATACTTACCATATTTTTTGCCTCTAGCCATTGTGTACCTCACAAAAATACAAGGGGCAGATTGCTCTGCCCCTTTATTGTTTCGCTTAGACTACACAGCAAGTCAGGAAATATTTTCCTTCGCGCTTACGGGAATCTTGTTTTATAACCTCAATGCCCCATTCATCTTCACCCTCCATCTCGTCAAAAATGCTCTTGAAGGTGGTGAAAAACGATTCGCTGCCAGTTGCGTAAGTACCCTCGTCACAAAACAGAACATACTTAGTGTAATCCTTATTTTCAGTGAGATCGTTGTGTACATCAAGTACGGCATACGCAGTAGGATGGATGGTCAAGGGGGCTGCTTTGTCAAGTGAAGAAAATGTGCTGGTTTTGAGAGATACAAGCTCTTTCTTCGACAGTTCCTTGCTGGCTTCTTTTACGTTTACACTATACATTGTTTTTTCACTCCTTTAATTATTCTGCGTCCTGTTCGATAAGTGTGGAATTCGCAATAAAGGTTTCAACACTCTGTGAGTACCTGCGGATAATTTTCTTAACACCAACAATCTTCACAAGTGTTGCGTTAGGCTCTGCGATTGAAGCCGCTTTCATGATTTCCTTTTCGGTTCCTTTCGATACAAGTACCTTGATTTCACGGGTTTCAAGCGTGTCTTTGTCTATTACGACGACGGTGGCTTCTTTTGCCGTGATGGTGCGGGTAATTTTCTGCATGGTTTTCCTCTTTCCGGCAAAGCACCGAGCATATTAACGCTTTGCCTGTTGTTTTATAATATAGCCGCCCGGGACACAGCGTAAAGCGACACGCTGTGTTTCGTCTTAATTCTCAAAGACTCATCAGCCGGGGTAAGCAAGAAGTTAGCTTGTGGCTATATGGGTTACGGCCGTGTCAATCGGCTCTGTGAGATACAACAAGTCTGAGTCTTTATCTGTAGTGTATGTCATTACAGTTACTGATGCGGATTCACTAGTCATAATGGTTACCGGCGACAACGGATAAAACTTAATGCCGATGTTGTTACCAAGTCTTACTGTTGATTCGGTGGTGAATATTACTCTGTGTGTCTCTGTAACTCCATCAACAATTCTATTGATTTCCCCAGCAACTTGATTGGCTTCTGTGAACCCTTTGAAAGTGTATGTATACATTATTTCACCCCCTCTCCGTATTGCTGTAACAATGGTACAAAACGGTTAGCTTCATCAATTAGGTCATGTACTATTCGGCACATCTTCAGCCATTCTTTACAGGTGGTCAGTGAATAATAGAAACCGTCTTCAAGTATTCTGTAGAAATCTTTATCTTCTAATAATGGATAGCATTTTCTGGCTACTTTTACGCATTCAAATGATATTTGCGCTTTGTGCAATTCATCAGATGTAATACCTGTGTGTTCAAATAAGGTTTCAATTGTGGGGTCTATCATTCTATTTACTCCTTTTTTCAGTTATGAAAATGAATGTGCGTACAAAATTACCTCGTGCACTACTTCACTTACTTTGCGCATTACTTTATACATGTGCGAATCGTGATAATCTATGTCTTTTTTGATCATATCGAATAGACGATTCATTATCGTACAATAATCTGATGTAAGATTATCTTTAACCCATTTACCAATTCTATTGTTGTAAACCCATATTTGATACATTGATTTCACACCTACCGCACTTTCTTTGATGTGCTGCATGATAATGTGGAAACGCATGGCATTAGTTGTGCAATAGCAGATGGCGAATCCTCTTCGTTTGTACCTATAACGTAACCGTGCTCCTCTAAGGCTGATATAGCTATGCGCTCATCTTCGTGTATTAAACCAACTATTAGCCCTGTTCGCTTTTCAGTAATTTTACGATAGCTCATATTTTTTTCTCCGTTCCTCCTGTTTCTGGGTGTAATTTTCTGAGCCTTGTCCATTTAAGAAAAGGGCACAGATACTTTACATTCTGACCAATCCAAGTTCGCTCCATTGAATGTCCAAGGGAAGCGAATTAATAGTTGACCGATCAATCAGCAGTGTAAAAATTAACGTGTCCTCTGATACAAATATGGCATCGTCGTCTTTTTTGTTTTCTTCAACGTCAAGCAGATTCATAGTCTTGCCGGTCACGATTCTAAACCCGTAATATTCCAGCTCTTTAAATATGCAGTTGTAAGCGCCAGAGTGAACATAACCGATACAAACATCTGACCTATTGTCAACTACCGGATAAAACGTTGCCTTGAAAATACTGTTATCCATGTTCTTTTTTCTCCGTTTCTCCCGTGTCCGGGGTGTAATGATTCTGCTTCCGCAGATGTAAGCCCGCGAGTAATCGTGGGTTTACATCTGCGCAGATACTTTACAATGTTTCGATAAAACCAGCGCAAACCATGTGTGCTAGCCAAACTGGGCCGGGAATGGTATCTTTACCATCGGTAAACTTGCACGTGTAGTCTGAATGTGCAATCTCGCGCATATATCTCCATACATTAGCAAGTACCCATGATTCATACACTACATACGTGCCGTCTTTTACAAGTCTAAAAGGGTGATCGGGTTCGTCGTACCCTGTAATGCTATAAGTATTACACACGTTCTTTTTTCTCCGTTTCCCCCGTTGCCGGGTGTGATGTCTCTGCTTTCGCAGATGTAAGCCCGCGAGTGATCGTGGGCTTACATCTGCGGCCGAGCTGTAACGCTCGGACGCAGTCGGTGGAAATTATTTGCGGGGCTTTTCAATGGTACCATGTGCTAGAAATTCATCCAGCGTTTGCGAGACAACGAAAGAATCAAAGCTCACAAGAGATACGTGAAGAATATCGTCAACAGGTATGGCGAGCTTTTCAGCGGCGATTTTAGGAAGCTTCTTCTGATTGACATCATCCTCCGTAAAAGCCACAGTATCCATGAGGAGGAATTCCTCTTCCGTGGCCTGCAAGGGCTTTCCCGCAAGCGCAGCGGCGACAAGCTCATCCTTGCTAGCGATGACAGCCTTAAGACGCATGGTGTAAACAGTCCGCGAAATTTTCTTTTCCATGTTCTTTATCTCCATTCTCCCGTTGCCGGGTGTGATGTCTCTGCTTTCGCAGATGTAAGCCCGCGAGTGATCGTGGGCTTACATCTGCGGCCGAGCTGTAACGCTCGGACGCAGTGATGATTAATGATACACAAAGAAGCTAGAAATAATAGTTTTGTCGATATAGTCATCAAAAAACTTCCGTATATGCTGACATGATGTACTAGTGTAACCATAAACAAGCCTAAGCACATCTACACCGAGATTAAAGTTATCAACGACATATGCTACATCTGTATTGTATGACTGCAGAACATAAATGTGGCAATGGTCACCGATTAAATCACCGGGCGTGTCAAGATCCACGACATACTCGCGTACAATAGCCGAGCAATGACGAAGCCTTTTTTGCCTACACGCATTCTGGCCAGAAATGGCTTCCTGGATTAACAGGTGCCACTGTTCAGCCTCACGATTAGACAATTCAAGCCGCTTTGATTTTTTCATGCTCTTTTTCTCCGTTTCCCCCGTTTCCGGGTGTGATGTCTCTGCTTTCGCAGATGTAAGCCCGCGAGTGATCGTGGGCTTACATCTGCGGCCGAGCTGTAACGCTCGGACGCAGGTGTGGAGAAATAGAAACGGATTGAATATGCAATTGTCAAGGTGCGTGCGCTGCGCTGCTGTTCACCTCCTCATGTGCG
>Ga0326512_10001263_pt1 | contig 19939 bp, 42 predicted proteins | sample 1_2617_0518_D_FD_203652 | JGI IMG/M metagenome (GOLD analysis project Ga0326512, IMG submission 203652) | Bovine rumen microbial communities from UC Davis, California, United States - 1_2617_0518 | ecosystem: Host-associated > Mammals > Digestive system > Stomach > Rumen | place: USA... | reverse complement strand
ACGGCACGTTCCAGAAGACAGCTATCTCTTTCAAATCATCATAATCTTTTACCAGTGTTGCGGCTAAGTCATCGGAATACATCCGGAGCATTTCCTTGGTGGTTTTCTCGCTGTTCTTCACGTTCCATACAAGGTAAGCAAGGACGATGTTGTCATTGTTTACGGTGATGTGGTCGATATCTGTATCGGCATATTCGCTTGATACGTGAGAGCGAACGGAGGACTCAATCATGTCGGCCTTGGAGAACGTGGATTCGGAATCTGAAAGGGACGAGGACGAGGATGAGGAGGAACTGTACGGAACTCCTTTCCGTATTACTTCACCTGTCTTATAATCGTATATCGTATAATGCTCATCGGTCGAATAATGATATATATGTCCGTTCCTTATTGAATCGATTATCCAAGGCGAATTTTTATGTCTTCCTTTTGAAATAGAGACGGATAATTCGTCACCGCCTACTTTACATTCCACATTTTCTGAATCAATGGATATGAAATCAAATGACTCGATTCCGATTTCATTCATCTTTTCAGTCACCAATTCTTCCAATTGCTCTACATTTTCCATTCCTTTTTCGATTTTTATCTTTTGACCGCCCGTTGCTCCACAGCCCGCAAGGCCGAGAGCGGCTATGACAGCCAATGCGAGTATTTTTTTCATCTTTTATCCTCCTTATGGTTTTCTGCTTCAATTGCTCCAACATCTTCTTTTTCAAAGTCATTTCTCTCAATATGACGAAGTGCATGACGGTATGCCTGCTGCTGATGTTCGTGATCCAGCCTAGCATTGATGTAAATCGTAAATCCATCCAAACATGGGCATACCATCTCATTCACTCCATCGGGCAGATCCAGCAGATAAGTGTATGTGTCAGCCATCCGGGTTTGTCTCCTTCATTTTCCGAAGCATTTCCGCCGCCAACTTGATGCTTTCGGAACTAACTCCTTGAGCGGCATCAAATAATACTTTCAGATCGGGGTTGTCAAAAATTTTTTGGGCAATTTCGGCGGTTTCTTGATTGATGTAATACATTTCTGAATCCTCTCCTTTCATTAAGAAATCCAAGGACACATTGAAATAGTCAGCAATTTTCTGCAGCTTGTCCGGCTTAGGCGTGTACTTGTCCTGTTTCCAAGATGAGAGTGTTGCTGTTGATATTCCTGTTTCTCTGGAAACTGTCCCCGGTTTTACATTGTTTAATTCACATAACTTACGGAAATTCTCATAATACATAGGTTTCCTCCTCCGATAAAAAAGTAAGATAACTTAGCATTTTTTAATTGACACGCTAAGGAAACTATGTTATTCTTAGAGAGTGCTAAGGAATCTTAGTATAAATCGAAGAATGACATAGTTTTATTTCTTATGTATCTTTGTGTGGTGCTTAGATTATATAAGATTTCTTAACTATAGTCAAGTTACATAAATCAAGAACCAATCAGATAGGAGGTGGAAAAGTGTACAAAGTTTTTGAGCGTCTTTTGGAAGAAAACCACAAGACGGCATATCAAGTGTCGAAGGACACGGGCGTTGCTACAGCAACACTCTCTGAATGGAAAGCAGGAACGTATCAGCCAAAAATCGACAAGCTGATGTTGATAGCTGATTACTTTAATGTTCCGGTAACTGTGTTTCTGGAGGTAAAGAAGGAGAGCGAATGAACGAACCAATAACCATTGACGAAGAGTTTCAATCATTGATTCCGCCATTATCAGAGGACGAATTCAAACAGCTCGAAGAAAACTGCAAAAAAGACGGCATCCTTGATAGCTTGAAAACTTGGAAAGGAATTCTGATTGACGGACATAACCGATATCGGATTGCGGAAGATAATGACTTGAATTATCGGACGGAAGAGATTGACTTGCCGGACAGGAACGCTGTTCTGATTTGGATTATTGATCATCAATTAGGCGAACGAAATCTTGTTTTGTACGACAAAGTAAAATTGCAGGACAAAAAGAAAGACATTCTTGCAGAGCAAGCAAAAAAGCGAAAAGCAGAAGGTGGCGGCGATAGAAAGTCTAAGCAGTACAAAGAATCGGTTAACAAGAAATCTTGCGAACCGATAAATCACCGTAAAAACACCACTGATTACAAAATCGCTCAAGCTGCAGGAACATCCGAAGACACCGTGCGAAAAGTACGAACCATAGAAGCCAAGGCATCGGAGCCGGTCAAGCAGCAGGTTCGCTCCGGAGAAAAATCCATCAATCAAGCCTACTTGGAAATCAAAGACAAGGAGCGCAAGCAAGCCGATCTGAGCGCAAGAGCGCATCTGAGGGAAGCGGAAGAAAGACACGAAGATTTTCAGACAGCAAAGACGGTATCTGTCGATTCCATCAAACAGGACAAGAAGGACGTGGCGGAAATTGCGAACGCCAAAGGCAGAGAAGTCTATAACGCAATCAAAGGAATCCTGTTTATCGGAGCAACGGCGGATTATTCCATGCTGAAGAATATGGACGATTCCAAGGCAAAACAGCTTGCAGGGCAGATTGATTCCGCAATTGAAACATTGAAAAGAATCAGAAAGGAGATTAAATGAAAATTCGTGAAAGCGAAGTTGTTGACATTGTTCTTGATAATTTGGAAGACCTGCTCAAGGCAGAAGGCAGACATCTTCTGAAAACAGATACCATCTTCGACCATTGTTCCGCATACATTGACTTGACAGATACTTTACCGGAAAGAGAACGGCTCCTTGAAAAAGGTATGCGGCAGGTCATGCAGACAAGGCTTTATGCACGTCATTATTTCTCTGTTGCGACAGGATACTTTGTCAATGTTGATACGTGCGATAACCTTGGTTATCTGAATCTGATTATTAACGGAAAAGACGATGTTATCGAAGGAAAGATTGCCGCAAGAAACAGAATCAAAGAATTGAAAGAACTTGACGGGCAGATGATATTTGTTCCGGATGAGAACGGCGTTCTTACGCCAATAGAAACAAAGACTCATAATGAGTTGATTGAGGACTTAGAAGCAGATGCTATCTAATCCACACACAGAAGGAGAGGGAACCCACAATGATGAAATGGAAAGCAACAACAGATGGCATTGTTAATTTAGGAACCATCGAAGCCAATTCAGAGTCCGAAGCATACGCAGAAGCCTGTAAACGTGCCAGAGAAAGCGCGCTTGCGGATGATAGTGGTGTTGAGATAACTCTGATTCAGGAGGATAAGCAGCTGATTTGCGACAGGTTGCTGGAAGTGCTGAAGATCACACGGGGACTTGATGATCTGATTTATCTGAAGTACCTGCCCGATACCGAAACGGTCAATGCACATTTCCTGCACGGCTCCGTTAAGACAGTCAATGTCTGGGGAGACAGCGGAACGGCGATGATTAAGGACATTATTAAGGGCATTGTTTAAAGGAGGGGAACTAATGGCAATCGAATGGAAAGTGAAGGGAATTTATAAGGCTAATGCACAGGCCGTCTACGATGAAATCCAACAGATCGGAGACACATACACTCCCGAGCAGATTGTAGAAAAGGCAACAGATGAATCAACCGAACTGCACAAGTGCTTTGAATGGGATGATTCGGCGGCGGCTCACAAGTACAGATTGAATCAGGCACAGGGCATTGTCAGATGCTTGGTGCTGGTTAATGAGAAGGTTGAAGATAAAGAGCTTCCGCAAACAAGAGCGATTGTGTCCACCAACATGAGAGAGAACACGTATGAGCCGGTCAAGATCACGATCCGGAACGTGGACAGCTATGAACGGTTGAAAGCCGAAGCGTTGAGAGAACTGGAAGCATTCAGAAAGAAATACGCTGTCATTGAGGAAATCGGAAACATTATTGATGAACTGGAAGCAGCAATCGCTCAGGCTACATGATCACGGTTTCTTTGGTGGGCAGATGTGAGGGCTTGTACTTCATGAACAGCAAATAAGAGCAAAGGATTCTACATGATTGAATACAACATTTCAAGTGTGAACATAATATTACAGAACAACACAAGCCCTTTCATCTGCCCATCAGGCAGAAAAACATTTCATAAGAGCATCTTATAAAAGCTCACAAAACAGGACAAAGAACGACCGGACAATATAGCACACTTCACCGTTGAAATGCGAGTATGAATCGCAAGCTAAAAACAACAAAGCATATAACAGGACATAGCTTGCCATAACACTACAACACCCTACAGAACATCATACTCGCATTTGAGCGGTGAAGAAATAACCCGTTCACGAACAACAGAGGACGCTATCTCTTATAACAGAACATTAAAATAGCCGACAAAACACTATTATACATTGCACACTTGACCGTTGATACTTCGGAATGAAAAGTATTGCACTCTATTGTATAAAACAGGACAGAGCCGAATAGCGTAGTGCATGACAAAACAAATCATTCCGAAATATGAGCGGTCAAGACATAGCCCATCAACCACTCACATACCAATAAAAAAAGAAGCGGATGCCCAGGCCAATAAGCAATCCGCTTCAAAAGAAAAATATCTTAGGAGGTAATTATATCATGGCAGGAACAAAAGTCAACGAGGTAAAAATCAGTTTATCCGAAATCAAAGTTAGAAAAATGGTGGTGACCATCGTAGGAGATTCCGATCTCATCCTTTGCAAGAAAGCACGTTCGTACGAGAGAGAAGAGGTCTTTAAGCAGTCTCATCCGAAGGGAACGAAGATCCCGGTAGAGTATCAGCAGGGCTATAACCTGTGGGAGAAACTGATTACTTCCATTCATTGGCAGAATCCGATTGTGTTTCACGATGATGATTATTCCCTGTACACCGAGGAAGAGTGGAGAGACTACATGGAAAATAACGCTCCGTGCATCCTCGGAAAAGCATTCCAGGATTCGCTGAAAGAAGCGTTCATCTCCTGCGGATTCAAGGACAGCACCGGCAAGAACGGAACAGACTTAAAGAGAACCGTAAGTTTCAAGCCGATCACTCCCGTCAGATTTGCGCAGGCAGGCTACGATCAGCACCTTGCTCAGACAAGTGGGCTGTCGAGAACTAATGTCCTCACACAGCAGAATGTGTTCACGGGTTGGAGTTGTGATGTTGAAGTCAGCTATCTGGAAACAGCATTTCCGAAAGAAACGATTCTTGAGATTTTCAACTGTGCAGGACGTTTCATCGGAGTCGGCTCCAGAAGAGGAGAAGGATACGGTCAGTATCACATTGCGGAGGTGTGTTCGTTATGACAGGCGATATAAACATGCTCGATTGTCCTTTCATGACCATTGATAAAGTCAGAGAGTGCTACGGTGTAAAAAGCCGTAGCACCATTTATCGCATTTTAGCAGAAATGGAAACATGCGGAAGATATAAACACACGCAGCTTAGACTTGGAAGATTGATAAATCGTTTCGCAATCGAAGATTTTTTGGAATGCAGATCCGTGCTGAAGCGCAGTAAAACAGCGTTTAAGAACCTTCCACCATTCAGCATGCACACGGCAAGGCAGAAACGGGGTGATATCGCATGAAGCAGGCTGACTTCGAAAAGCTGTTGAGTGAGATCAAGAACGTCATTGACCTTTATCCGAACTGGGACAGGAATGATGTGAATGACTTTCTGATTATGAATCTTACCGATCCGATCAGTAATGGAAGCGTATACACGGGGGAACAATTGGCGCAGATGTTTGCGCTGTCAGAGGGGAGATAACTATGAAGAAATCAATCGGCTACAGTTTGATGGGGGTTGGCTTAGTCGGAACTGTTTTGAGTTGCTTAACCATGAACACAGACATCAAGACAAGTGCCGTTGTTGCACTGGCTGTGTTCTTATTTTTGGGCTTTTTTGGCTGTGTGACAGTCAGTATTGCCGAAAAACGTGATGCCTTATCAGGACCGCGCAAGGTGTACCGTGATACGCATTACCTACCCGATATGCCCAACAAAGACAGGGTGTGGAAAGAATGGAAACGCAATTGCAACTTGACGAATAAAGCCAAAATCGGCTGGACAATGAAGTGGGAATAAAGGAGGAAAAATGAGCGACAAAAAGGAGAATAGGATAGGCACACTGCACGGCCTTATTCAGCAGTTACACAGAAAGGATAAGGCATTCCAGATGTTCGTGTATCCGAAAGAAATCGAGGTACATACGCCGCTTAAAGTGTTCACGATTCCATTCGGTGACAGCGGAAAAGAGCGGTATAAGGAAGTGCTGGAAGTGCTGACGAAGAAGGTGAAGGGAGGCAGTAAGACATGAACGGGTGTAAGTATTGCAGAGTCGAACCGAACGGGGATATTCCGTATGACAGAGAATCTATCTGGGTCAGAAAATTTATGTCTCTCATGGGTATCGATTTCGATTTGCAGATATGGTTCACGACAAAGAACAATCTGGCAATAGACCTTGAAAACGACAGATATCCTTTTGAAAAAGGAGCTGTTGTCAAAATCAACTACTGTCCGATGTGCGGTCGGAAGCTCGGAGGTGATACGGAATGAGTGAAGAGGCTATCAGATTCGTGCTTGAAATGTATTTATCCCATGATTTTATTGAAGTCATTATGGCTGAAATTAAAGCAGCGGAAGGCGGTGAGGCGGATGATGTGGACGGATAACCCGGAGCGTGACGCAGAACGGTATTTTTCCGACTTGGAAGATTCCGACAGGAAGTGTCTGCATTGCGTTTTCTGCGGCGGATCCATTGCGGACGGCGATGATTATTATGACATCGGTAATGACATGATCATGTGCGAAGATTGCTTGAATGATCATTATCGGAAGGTAGCAAACTATGACTAACAAGGAGCGAATAGCAGCTATCCAGAACCGCATAGATTTGCTGTTGGAGCGGGTGGCGGATAATCCGATATATGACGAAAAAGACGCTAGGAGCGTATTGAGCTACGCGCAGACAATCAAGATATTGAAAGATATTGAAGGAAAGGAGGAACGGCATGGCGAACATTTTTGAAAAGATGTCGGCGATCACATCGGAGATCACGGCCGTGGCGAAAAATCTAAACGTGGGCTGGGGAAAGAATCAATACAAGGCAGTAGGCGAGGCGGATGTATTGGCAGCAGTGAAACCGATCGAGGCAAAGCACAAAGTTTACAGTTATCCTGTAGAACGTGAGATTGTGGAGACAGCAATTCTGACCAGTACAAAAAGCGACGGCGGCGAGTCAAAACAGCAGTTTATGAGGATCAGGACTGTTTATCGTTTTGTGGATATGGAAAAACCCACGGATTTCATCGACATTGCGACTTACGGCGACGGTGTGGACAGCCAGGACAAGGCACCGGGCAAGGCCATGACTTACGCTGACAAGTATGCCCTGCTCAAAGCGTACAAGATCATCACGGGCGACGATCCTGATCAGAATTACAGCGAGCCGCTAAAGAGCAAGAGTACCAAGACAAAGCCGAAAGAACCGGCACCGAAAGAACCGGCTCCGGCAGTTGATCCGAAAGCCAAGATCAATGCAACGAAGGTTAAAGCAATCAAGAGTTTCATGGCATCGAAAGGATTGAGCGAGGACTTTGTCTGCAAATGCTATGGAATCAAAGACGTAACTGAGCTAAATGAGGGGCAGAATGCAGGAATCATTAAGAACTGGGAGAAATTCCTGGAGAAACAGAAGGAGGCAGAAGTTTGAACAAGGTCGATTTAGTTGGCAGATTAACACGTGATCCGGATATCAGGTACACGAACAGCGGTCTTTCGATTGCGAGTTTCACACTGGCGGTTGACAGGAGGTACAAAAAAGAAGGTGAACAAACAGCTGATTTCATTTCATGCAAAGCGTTTGGAAAAACGTCCGAGTTCATCGAAAAGTATTTCAGCAAAGGCATGAGGATGGGAGCTTGCGGGCGGATCCAGACGGGAAGTTATACGAAAGAGGACGGAACGAAGGTTTATACAACAGATGTAATCTGCGAGGAGGTCGAGTTTGTGGAAAGCAAACAGGCCGCCGATCAGGCAGCTCCACAGGCAGAACCAAAGCCAAAGGCGGGGGATGACGACTTCATGAGCATTCCTGACGGAATAGACGAAGAACTGCCGTTCAACTGATGGGAGTGATCTGATTGACAATCCAGGTTGATTCCAGGGAAAAGGCCCGAGCAATCAAAAAGATACTCGCTGCATTTGAGGAGCGGGAGGTTGACTACTATATCAGCAAACTGTTTGTGGGCGACTATATGAGCCTTGATAATCCGCGAATAGTGATTGATCGAAAACAAAACCTGTCGGAACTGTGTTCCAATGTTTGCCAGCAACACGAGCGATTCAGAAATGAGATAGTCAGAGCAAACGAGAACGGAATTCACATTGTGTTTCTGTGTGAACATGGCCACGGGATTGAGTCGCTTGAAGATGTCCTTTTCTGGGACAACCCGAGAGGGACGAAGCGGAGAAAAACGCGGCGCGGATGGGTCGAGGAAAAGACCAAGGCCACGACAGGAGAAACACTGTACAAGATTCTGAGCACGATTCAGAGAAAATACGGAGTTGAGTTCCTGTTTTGCGACAAAGAGCAAACAGGGGATATGATCATTGAAATTTTATCGGAAAAAGAGAAAGAGCTGTGACGAAAGAAGAGATAGAACAGACATACACCATGACAGACATTGTCGGAAGATACGGCCTCAAGCCAAACAGGGCGGGCTTTATCAGGTGCCCGTTTCACACAGGCGACAATACCGCGTCAATGAAGATTTACAAAGACAATTTCTACTGCTACGGCTGCGGAATTACGGGGGATATCTTCAAATTTGTCATGTTGATGGATGGGGTCTCATTCAAAGACGCTTATTTGTCTCTTGGCGGCGAATACTCGAAACCCGAAAACAAGAATGATGCACGACACAGGATCAGAGACAGGATCATAGCGGAACGCAAAAAGCAGCAGGCCGACGAGGACAAAGAGAGAAAAAAGAAAAGGATCCTCGAGGTTGCCAAAGAGATGGACTACTGTCGAACGTTCGCGGACTGTTACGAACCTCTGTCCGATCAGTGGTGTGAGTGCATGGAAGGATTTTTCAAAGCAATGATAGAGTTTGACGAATTGTGGGAGGAGGTGAGTGAGAAACGTTAATCGAGGAATTGACAGAGGAACAGCTTACCTCTCCCGAGTTTTACAAGAAGCTGCGCGAGAGCAAAGATTATAAGGATCCCGAGAAAAGGAACGATCTTGAACTGCAAATCACTAATCGCGCAAGGGAATTAAGAGTCACAATGATTGTGAAAGAGCAGCTCAAGAAATGCGAACGGATATTCAATCAAACAGTCAGACAGCAGGTAAACGGCGTGACCGCATTTACCAAAGACATAACCGGCAAAGAATACCCGGATTTGTTTTGCGGGAACTGGATCGCGACAGATGATGGGATTGAGTCAATGGAAACAAGCCGCACAAACCAAAAGGCCTGCTATCATCCGATCTTGCCCGTGAAGCGGCTGCGGAACATCGAAACAGGTGAAGAACAGATCATAATCGCGTTCAAGCGTGACGGGATCTGGAACGAGTTTCCGATACCGAAAGACACGATTGCCTCGGCTCGGTCAATAGTCGCGCTGTCAAAGTACGGCGTGGCGGTAACATCGGAGAATGCCAAACTGCTGGTCAAGTATCTGAATGATGTCGAGTGCATGAATGATGATGTTGTCGCCCTGGTCAGATCATCATCAAAACTTGGTTGGCATAACGGGAGCTTCCTTCCTTACGATCAGGACGTTGATAAGCTGGTTCTGGATGCTTCAAACAGGTTCCAGCAGATATGCAACGCGATAAAGACTCACGGCTCCTATGAGGTATGGCTCGACCATGCAAGGAAAATCAGGGCGAGCAAATACATCGAACCGAGGATCCTCTTGGCCGCTTCCTTCTCAAGCGCGATCATACCGATCTTGAACATAGCGTCGGTTCTGGTTGATGAGAGTGGTCTCACCGAAGCGGGAAAGACGGTTGCCGAAATGCTTGCCGCATCGGTTTGGGCCTGCCCGGATGAAGGTCAATACATGGGTGATTTCTTGACGACCGACACAGAGCTTGAGGTCAGATGTGATTTTCTGAATAATATGCCGGTTATCCTGGATGATACATCCAAGATGAAAAAGAACATTCGGGAAAACATCGAACAGATTGTGTACAACTTCGCCTCGGGCAGCGGTAAGAAGCGATCAAACATTGATCTAGGCTCCGAACGAGTCAGGACATGGAAAACCACATTCATCATCAGTGGTGAGCGACCGTTAAGCAGCTTTGTCAACCAGGGCGGAGCACTCAACAGAATCATCGAGATAGATTTGACGGGAACCACGCTTTTTGATTCACCGTCGGTGACCGCCGATATTGTCAGGAGCAACTACGGTTTTGCCGGCCCCGATTTCATCCAACATTTGAAGGAAATAGACAAGGACGAAATCAGGAAGATGCACCGCAAATACTCGGAGGAGCTCACGACGGATGACACCATGCAAAAGCAGGTCATTTCAATGGCTGCAATCCTCACGGCGGACGCGATCGCGACAAAGGTGATCTTCCGGGACGGAAAGAACCTTCGTTCAAGTGAAGTATCTCGGTTCCTGACCAACAGACGTTCGATCGAGGAAGGTGCGAGGTGTTATGAATACCTGATCGGAGTGTATGAAGCGAGCGGCCAACACTTCGACCTGCAATTCAATAACATTGATCAGTGGGGAGAGGTCAAGCGCGAGAACGGCGAGACATATATCAATTTCAATATCGTTTCTTTCGAGAAGATTCTGAGTGAAAAAGATTTCAGTCGAAAAGCATTCACGAGCTGGGCGGACAGAAACAAATTGCTACGACACGACAAAGGCCGCGACACTTACACAATCAGGGGAAGTATCAAAACAGGACGTGTGATCTCGGTCAAAATCGTTAATTTGGATGAGTATGAGCAGGAAAAAGGTATGTTTTTATGATTTGTTGCCGGCTTTTTGCCAAGTTGTTGCCAAGTTCAAAAACGCTGAAACCCGCATAAATACTGGGCTTTTGGTCATCTGTTGCCAAATTGCCATGTTTCCGGCCGAAAACCACATATATAGATAAAAAATTAATAATTCTATTGTCCGAATCCAAAATTATTAATTTTTTCGCTATTAGGGCAAAAAACGTCGGCAACTTGGCAATCTGGCAACAAGAGCCGGCAAACCCGCATAAATACTGGGTTTTTCGATTTTTGCACTTGGCAACATTTTGGCAACACTTGGCAATGATGGGAGGGAACACATTGGCAGAAGTAAGCGCAAGCGAGATACCGATTGAACAGAAATTTTTCGGGGATCTTTGGAATTTTCGCAAAAGATTTTATACATGGGAAGATTCCCCGGATTACTGGGAAGCAATCGTTAAGGCATCAAATGATTTATCGGACAAATACCGCAATGACTTCTTTGACATGATGCTCATGGCCTGCATTGACGATATCGAACGGCGTGGAAACATTGCGATCAATGCAGGGTATCTGTCAAGAGAACCACTTGTGAAGAAATTCTACGAGAGATTAATGAGGAACAGACAATGAAATTTAAGAACGATAAAGAACGCCTCGCCTTCCTGGACGACTACAGGAATACTTCCGCCGGCTGGTATCTCTGGAAAGAGATCGAGGACATTGACAGAAGGTTTTGGAGATTTGATTTTTTCGACTGCTCGTTTGTGGTCGAGGAGCAGCTGCAAACACTACAGTGGCCGTCTCCGCGTGAGGAGTGGCGGCTCCTGCACTGGTGCATCGTGGAGGACTGGCGGAAACCGTTCGCGGACTCGGTGAGCTGCCGATCGGACGCGCTGGCGAGGCTGAAAGAGGAGCTGAAGAGGTAAAAAAAACGAATAGGGAGGCCAACAATGACAGATTTAAGACCATGCCCGTTTTGTGGCGAAAAAGTCAGCTACAACTTCAACGCCGATTTCGAACCGGACGGAATCGTGTGTGCGAACTGCCACATCGTAGTGCGGTTCATGCGGATAAAGATTATCGGAGACATGAAGTTTGAAGATGTGATGAACAGGATGGCAGATATATGGAACAGAAGAAAATGACCGAAGAGCAGTTTTGGAAAAAATACACACGCTGTCCGAAGTGCAGAGGCTACACGATACAAGGCGGACGGTGCTACGGATGCAAGTATAAGACACCATACCCCAAAAATTGGGAAGTAGACCTGTTTGAACCTACGGAAGAATGCATCAGCATGATGAGAAGGATGGTGAAGGAATGTCCGATCTAAAATCATTGACCGCTGCCCAAGTCAAAAAGCTCCCCTGCGGAGCAAAGGTGGTCATCAAGGGCAAGCGGAAGGATAAGGTTTGCGAACTGGTGCAATACGGGAGACATAAGAAGTTACTGTATCAGGATAAGTGGACGGGAGTGCAACAGTATATAACTATCACTGAGGATAAGGAGTATATGAGGTTATGACAACGAGCGAAAATTTCAACGAAGTTCTTCGACAGCACATCATTGAATGTGTCAAAAACATTGATGACCGACAGGCACTGCTTCGAATTGCAAGCTATGTGGAAAGAACGTTGGAAGTATTGGCAGAAGAGGAGAGCGAAACACCATGCGAGTAAAATTCAAAAAGACAGACCCTAAAGCACAGACACCAACACGGGGAAGCAGAGAGGCAGCAGGGTATGATTTGTACAGTCTGGAAGATGTGGAGATAAGACCCGGCGAAAAGCACAGATTCAATACTGGCATTGCCATAGAGCTTCCGATGGGATATTTTGCATCGATCAAATCAAGGTCCGGAACATCGTGGAAACGTGACCTTGAGATAGTAGGCGGAAGCGGCACTGTAGACAGTGATTATCGAGGCCCGGTCAAAGTCCCAATGCGGAATATGGGAGATGAACCTATCAAGGTTATTGCAGGGAATCGCATTGCACAGCTTGTCATTCAGAAGCATGAAGTTGTGGAGTGGGAAGAAGCGGATGAGTTGAATGAGACGGAACGTGGGGAAAATGGGTTCGGCAGCAGTGGGCGGTGATAAACCATGAGCAACAAACGAGCCGAGCTACGGCGGCAGAAGAAGGAACAGGAAAAGCGTCAGGCGTTCATGATCGGACAGATGCCCGATGCAATTCCGAAAGATGACCTTGTATGGGCGGTAGATAAGTGTACGGACTTGCGTGAAGCACAAATCAGACAGAGGGTTACGGAAGATTTCAAACAAGCTGCCTATGACGTGGAGTCAATGGCAAGTGTCACGAACCTGCTTATATCCATGTATGCGATCAAGATGACGTGGGGCTTCACAAAGTCGCAGGACAGGTTTCTAAAGAATCTTGAACCGGCGAAAGCGTACATCACACGGGTAGGACTCAAAAAGGCGTTTGACGAGATGATGGACTTAGTAGACACGGACATCTGGTTTGATGACTTCGACCGGATAGAAGACGCACAGAAGACGGTTAAAAGGTTGTGGGAAGACAATGATAATTGATAGGACGGAGAATAAGCTTTTTAAAGCACTCAGTCGGAACGAGACGCAGTGGCGTGCAAAGAACGCTATCACATGCAGGAAGTGCTTATACGGATGCAGTCCGGAGAATAACCCACTTTGTGACTACATCAATATTGAGCATAAGAGCAAGCATTGCACGGGATTGACCTGCATACAGCGTGGGATATTCAAGCCCAGAACCAACAGAGTGAACGTAAAGCGGATGAAGGAGAAATACAATGCATGGCTTGAAGCAAACATCGCAGGACGTGCCGCCCTGGAAGACCTGTGGAAATTGCTCAATGACGGGCAACACGGTTTTGCTCGTGACCCCGAATTGTCCGGCGGCGGAACTTTGCAGGGGTTGTTTGATTGCGACAAAGAAGCAGTGCAGAAAGGAGAAATGTCTGAAACATGACGCTAAACGAAGGAATAGAAAGACTGCACATGGATGATTATTTGAAAATAGGATGTGCTGACGGGTCCGGGTACATATTCGCAGGCAAGAAGTCGGAACTGAACATGAACAAGCTCGAAGAAAAGTACGAGAGCAAAAAGAAAGCCGATGAATTGCTGACAAAGGCTATTGAAACACTGGGGCGTGCGAAAGAAAATCTTGAACCTGTATATGAAAGAGTCAGCAAGACCGCAAAAGGCGAAGAAGTGCCGCCTTACGAGATGGCAGTTGCGAAAAGAAAGAGCGCTTATATCAAGCGGTACATTACGGAAGCGCAGAACAAGATTGAAGCTTACATGAAGTGGAAACCACTGAGAGACAGGGAGATCAAAGATACTTTTATTGCGTCAAGCATTGTTGAAGATCATACAGACGGAAAACCGGTTAGAGTGTTTATCGTACCGGGAACGGCAAGTAATAACTGCGGATGGGTCGGAGACAAAGGAGAAAAAGATGAGTAAAGAGAATTATTCGAAGTGTAAGAGAAAAGATTGTGCATTACAGGCGAAGGACATTATCACGCATCAGAAAACAGGGAAATGTGCGGCACTGTCGCAGGTGTACCCAAACGATGTGCCTTGCCCGTTTTATAAGCGGCATCTCAAAGACGTGAACGGACTGCCTGCTGACAAGAAAGAAGATTTGCATCTGGAAAAGCCGAAGAGCGAGGATGCTTTTGAGAGCAACATCCCGAGAGAAGACGCCGACCTGTTGAGAACATACATGACATGGACAGCCAACCTGTTTCCGAATGACTGGAAAACCATCAACCGCTTTTTTAAGACCGCCGTAAAGGCGATGGAAGAGCGTGACGATATGGCGGAAAAGCTGAAAGAGATGAAAGCAGAGAAAGAATTTTACTGCTTACATCTGCCGGAAGATACACCGACAAACTATGTGGACGTGCTGTTGTATCTCAATAACGGTGGCGTGACTATCGGATATTACCTCGGTAGTGATGAAGAAGGCGGATGCTATTACTCGGACGGAGACGAAACACCGCTGATCGAACACGGCTTGATTGTGACCGGATGGAGACGGATTCCGAAAGAGGGTGACTGACATGCTACCCGGCTTTTGGATATACGAATCCGAACACGGCAAGCTGCTATGCAAGTGCCTGCGATGTGAAGGGCGGCTTGCACTGGAAAGAGACCTTGAAACGAATCCATACAACTACTGCCCGTATTGCGGCAGACGGCTCTACGAAGGACGGTTTGATATAGCACACAAAAAGGTATACGGAAACAGGCACATTGAAGGCACAAAGCCGATAGGGTGGGCAGATGTACCAATGACCACTCTGTAACAGCGTAGAACGCGATTTGCGGCGCTTTCTGTACTTGGGCGGATAAAGTGTACACATGAGTACAGAAAGCCGTAAAAACCGCACGTAGCTATAGGATAAACACGTAGAAAGGGGATGAACACAACGAACAAGCCGACAGAACTCAAACGCTTTTGCAACAACTTCCGCAACGCCTTTACGGCATCCGGCTTTGAGTCGGTAGCAGAACTGGCAAGGGAATCTGGCGTGGACTACAGCACGATTATCATAGCAATGCGCGGAAAAGGGTATGTCAACATTATTTCGCTTACAAAGGTTTGTAAGGCACTGAATGTTAGTTTGGATGAGGTGATGAAGGGAGTGGTGGAGGATTGATTGCGGTTAACAATATAGACGTACACGGACTGGCAAGAGCAGTCTACAATGCTCGGAACAGTTTCAACAGTTGGCAGTATTCGGACAGCGATATAAGCACAAATACACTTGGTGAGCGTGACCTGGAATTTGCAAAAAGACTTGTCCGGTCCGGCAAAGGATCTGAGCGGAAATTCCTGAGACAGATAGCGGTCAGCATGGACATTACCGCACCGCTGATGTGGTGGAAGGAAATGGATCAATACAAGGTCGCTACTGTCACGAACAGCACCAGCACCATGCACAAGCTGACCGCAAAGGACTTTGAACTGTCGGACTTCTCTGTTGACGGAATGAGCGGAGAAGGACGGGCGCACATGATGGAAACTGTCGAGACGCTTAACAGGTGCCTGATGGCATACAGAGAGAACAAGAACAGCACCTATTGGCGTGACTTAATCATCATGTTGCCGGAGTCATACAATCAGATGCGGTCATGGTCCGGGAATTACGAGAACCTGCTGGGCATGATCGCTGACAGGAGCAACCACAAGTTGACGGAATGGCGAACGTTCTGTGAAGTTATCAGGGCGTTGCCGTATATGGAGCAATTTACATTATGAGCAGATACATCACATTAACAGACTACGAAACCCACTCTCCGATCATCGTCAACATGGCTGAGATAGAAGCCGTTGAGACGTTCAAGTATTTCGGGACGTACATCAGAACAGCAAAGAAATTCTACTACGTGCTGGAATCCGAGAAGTACGTGAGAGAAATGTGGGGCAACAGGTAACCAATATTCCGGGTACCACGCACACAGCATGGCTAAGTTGAGGCGGTAGGAGCCGATAGCCCGATATTGAAAGGAGAATGAATGGTACTGTTTGAATATATATTGATTGTACTGTTTTTAAACGCACTCAGCTTCTTCATGACAGCCGGAATTGTTAAGCTGCTTTCGTGGGCATTCAGCTTTGCATTTTCATGGAAATTGTCAGTAGGCATATGGGTGGTTATATGGATTCTCGGATTGATATTTAAGAAACAATAAAGCGCAACAAAAGGAGAAAAGCGATGAAAGAAATCAACAAACATGATTTCGGGACACTGTCCATATGCGCAATCCGCTACTGCCAAGGCAGACAGACTTATATGCCGTCCCTGGTGCAAGGGATTATTAAGAGCCATATCGACATGATAGATGACAGAGATTTGCACGTTATGATTGAGGATTGTGGTTTCCAAGAGCGGTGCAATCTGTACGGGAGCGAAACGATTGATAAGCCCGGGTGGCTGAGATGGAAAGAGTTTCTTTTGGAAGAGCGGAAGAGAAGGGAAGGTGATGCGGAATGACGAATGAAGAAGCTGCTGCAATGCTTGAAAGCATGAAAAATTATTTTCTCCCTACTTCTCCGATGTTGGAAGAGCGAAGAGAGATAACAGCTCTTGACCTTGCGATTTCCGCATTAAGCAAGCAGTGTGCAAGTACCGAGCAAGTTGGTAAAGACATAAAATTCCCAACCATACATTGTTGCAGAGGATATGATTGCATCAAAGACGAAAACGGAATAACGGGATTCGGAGTATATGACCCGAAAGAAAAAAATATTTATATTGCCGGAGATGTTCCGAAAGAGATATTTCTGAAAGCATTGTTTCACGAGATATTCCATTGGATGCAGAATGTGGCAGGAATGAAATTCGATGAAGATGATGCTAATTCTTTTAGCGATATACTTTATGATGCTGTGGATATGTTCGATGACCGCGGACCGGAACTATTCGGACAAAAAACAATAGTCGAACCGGGCGAAGTGTTTGTTGGAGATAAAGTGTTGAAAGAAGCACTTGACGATCAATTTCGTGAGGATGCGAAAAAGACCGATGATGTTTCCGACATGAATGTCGGAAAGACTGACTTTAAACCAGGTGATAAGTTTATTCTGGAACTTGGCAAAGAGCGCAGAATGTTTGGTGAGTTTGAAATCAAGGGAACTGATCTGTATGTCAGAACCGACTTGCTGGAGAAGCTGACACGGTATGAGCCGGAAGAGAATGCTACCGCCGACAAAATTTTGATAGACCTAGCAGAAGCAATAGAAACTGTGAAATTCGAGTGCGGAGAATGGCAAGGTTTAGCGCAAACAATCGTTAACGGATTAAAAAAGCTCTCGCCCGCACAGCCGGAAAACAACTGTTCGGAAATTCCGAACAACTCAGATTTGATTAGCAGACAGGCGGCGATTGATGCGATTTGTGCTGTTTGTGGGAATGATTGTGATAAAAGCGAATTTGTCTACAATGCACCACAAGATGAACAAGTGATTTTATGCCCAGAGCATTATTGTCTTTGCAATTTGCCATCCGCAAAGCCCGAACGCAAGACGGGGCGGTGGATAAAAACGGCAAGATGGGGCAGGGTTTATTACTGCGACCAGTGCCGAAACTACCTTGATTTTGACGGAGTTAATGCAGGACGAGGAAGTACAAACTTCTGCCCGAACTGTGGAGCAGATATGAGAAGGTGAACAGGATGGCTGACAGGAAAATGATATATCTGGACGATGCAATAGAAGCGGTAGTAAAAGAGTCACAAATGGAAGGCGCTTATGGCTATATGGATACAAAGTCCATTGTTGATTTGCTGAGAGATTTGCCTTCCGCACAGCCCGAACGCAAGACGGGACGGATGTCAAACAAAGACTGGATTGATTTTCTTTGTGAACAGTTTGATATATCGAGAACGTCCGCTAGAGATATGCTTCATGGGATGATGAAGTGCAAGAAAGAGGATAATTTCAAGAGGATTTTTAATCCGATGCAGAAGGAAGGTGAAGGGTGACAAATGGACAAACCGTTAATATACATAATTGCGGTAGCTTATGTAATCGCAACACTACTGCCAGCGATTTCTTATCTGATTGAGGGGATTGTGGATAAGCTGAATAAGCGGAAGGAAGGTGAAGGGTGACAGATGATTATTTTCACGCAGAACAAACAAGCAGTATGGAATTTTGATGATATGTCAAGACTTCACGTTACCGGGACAGGGACAGGTATACAGGCAGTAGGGCGGAATGGATCCGGTGGAGAAATCGCAAGGTACCGAAACCGTGAATGGTGCGTGTATGCGCTTGAGATGCTGATATCGGCTATCGAGGCAGGAGATAAAACGTTCACGTTTCCTAATGAGCGAGAAATGGAGCATCGCACAGCTCACGGCGTTAGCGGAGGTGGCAAAAGGCATGGAGGTTCTTGATCATATCCCTGACGGATGGAGGCCACGTATCGGAGCCATCAACCATCCAAAAGGGTACCGATGGATCTACAACGGGCAAAGACGTTTCAGCTCGGATTACAAAACTGCGTTAGTGAGAGAGGAGCTTGTATTTGAATGGAGTGAAAATCAGCGGTTACGGGAGGAAGGTGAAGTGTGAGAAGATGAAAACGCATGAATTGAAGATTTTGCCGGAATACTACGAAGAAGTGGCGTTATATCGCAAGACATTTGAAATCCGCAGAAATGACCGCGATTATCAAGTCGGAGATAAGCTGATTCTGAAAGAGTATTACAAAGGCAAGTACACGGGCAGAGAAGTAACGAGATATGTCAGCTATATCTATCACGGTGACGGAACGTATGGATTGCCGGAAGGTTTCTGTGTGATGAGCATCAAATCAAGTCAGCCGAATGTTGTTCTTGATAATGTGACTGTGAATCAGTACGGAAAGAACTGCACAAGCATTACCAATGCAGGGACATTGAATTTGAATCTGTAAAGGACGGTGAAGGGTGAGAAGATGAATTTTATCAAAGCAATACCGCCAAAAATGCTCCGTGATAAAGCCGGCTTATATCAAGGCGGAGCAAACCGTGTCGGATGGCAAGGAGAAATGGACAGGTGCTGGATTGATAATGATGCAAACATCTGTGTGTGCTCCAGGCTTATCAGGACGAAATTCGGCAAAGTTGAACACGTAACGATCGCAAAAGGACAAGGCACTCGCAATGGTGAGGGCGAAATCACATGGGCGCAGAAACAGCAAATCAAAGATGAGTTGTTTGGCGAGAACCGATTTGCAATAGAGGTATTTCCGAAGCGAGACAAATTGGTCGATGTCATGGATGTATACCATCTGTGGGTGTTTGACAAAAAACAGGAGATGCCATTCGGAATAGGCAAGGGCGAACATATTCCTGCTGTTAACCGTGGATATGACTTTACAGAGGCAGACGCTAAGAGACTAGGAGAAGATTACAAGAGGACAGGAAAACTGTGAAAGGAAGGTGAAGGGTGACAAATGATTGTTTTTGAATTATCCATGCCGAACAAAGGATCATGGAACGGTAAATGGTCGCAGGAAGGCCAGTGCTTTGCAAGAGTATTCAATCAGAGAAAGGT
>Ga0326512_10001262_pt1 | contig 19941 bp, 32 predicted proteins | sample 1_2617_0518_D_FD_203652 | JGI IMG/M metagenome (GOLD analysis project Ga0326512, IMG submission 203652) | Bovine rumen microbial communities from UC Davis, California, United States - 1_2617_0518 | ecosystem: Host-associated > Mammals > Digestive system > Stomach > Rumen | place: USA... | reverse complement strand
AAGCACCAGACCGCCCCCGGGGGAGGGTATGCCCCCCCCGTTAGGCCGCCCAGCTTTTGGAACGAGAAGGAGTAAGCCTGTTGTAATCTGTATAGGTGTGTGCGTGCGTCCCCGCCTTATTTTCCCTAGAAAAAAAATATTTTTTCTTTGCGTCAGCTTTAGTTTGCTACCCTGTATGCCTCCCAGTCCAGCGACCAGGGGAGAGCTTCGTTTCCGATATCCTTCTTGGTGTCAGCCTTGCCCGCGTCAGCGAGGAGCTTGTCGCTCTTCTGTCTGTTGCATATCCAGTGAGCGAGCTGTAAGTTATCTATGTCGCTCGGATGGCCGCCCTTGCTGATCGGGATAATATGGTCGATACAGGGGCTCAGAGGGTGGGGGTACTTCTGGCTGAAGTCTACGGGGAGCCCGCATATTCCACACACGCTCTGGGTTTTAAATATCTTGGTCTTATTCTTTTCAAACGCTCCCCGGTGGGTTCCCTGTTGGTCAGGTCTCCTTTGCTTAAGGGGAGTGGGGTCTTTTTTCTTTGGCATATATATTCTCCTCATTGAAAAAGGCGCCCCGTCCGAAGCGCCTCTTTACAAGGGGTCTCATTAGATGGTTACATCCAACTATCGACGGTATTATGATACCACATAAAAACGCCCCGTGAGTCCCTCATTTTTTGTTTGCCGGTTTATGCCGGTTTATGTCGGTCTTCGTCTTTTAGTATGTCGGTATCCCTGACCCATGCGTCGCAAGTGTCCCACTCGTGCTGCCTGTCCCAGAGCGTAGCCCCGAAGTGCTTCTCGTAAAACTGCTCGTAAGGATACTGCCTGTTAACGCTTCCTCCTTCCCGCGTACAGTATATGTTCGGCTCCTCGACGGGATCGCGGAAGGCTTGGGCGTTGTCCTTGTCATACTGTGGCTTTTTCTGGTAGTGGAAGCAGTTCGACTCTCTGCAGTTCCCGCAGAGGCGGGGGATATAATAAACTCCCGGCTTCCATTTGCTTCGGCCTATGCAGAGAAAACCTTTGCTTTTTTCTTCCCACTGACAGTGGAGCCCTTCGGTTCCCGGTTTGCGCTTGCGGGTTATGTTGTCATATAAGCCGTAGCCGTACCACATACAATACTCGCAGAGCCCTATATAGTCCACGAAGGTCTGCGGATCGGGGAGGGGAGTCTCGGGCTTGTCTGCCTCTGCGAGTATGTCGAAGACGTTAAGCTGTCCTTCTATGTCCCAGTTTTCGTTCTCTCTGCTCATGTTCTGCCTCCCTTGTTATGATCCTTTTTAAGCGTTCGACGGCTTCGTCTATGCTCTCGGCTGGTCCGCCGCCTCCGCTGAGTTCCTTTTTGTTGTCGTAGCCGTAGAGTATAATCGTCTGGTCTGAGCCGTAGTAGGTGGATAACTCCAACGTCAGGACGAGCCTTTTATACTTGGCTCGATAGTCGCCGAGTTCGTGGGGCTGGAAGGAGAGGCCGAGACGTTTCCCGACCTCGCTAACCATTTCCACCTCACTCATCGCGGAGAGTTCCTTCTCTCCCAGGTAGTCAGCTATTGTTATCTGTCGCTCCATCTTTCCCCCTTCTGTTTAGTATTTTCTGAAAATCAGCGTTTTATTGGATTCTCTCCGTTTTCTGCAAACCATTCTTCAACTGTCATTTGGTGTTCTTGCAAGTTTTGATTCACTTTCGGTTCTTCTTTCAGACCTCTCAACAGATGTGCTATGACTTCAACTGTCCACCCATTGCCTATGCACTTATAACGCTGTGTGTCTGATATGCCCTCTGTGTAATTGTCGGGCAATGTCTGCAAGCGTTCTGCTTCAATCGGTGTCAGTTTCCTTATCAGATAATCACCATCGGGCAAGTCGATCTTATATAAACCAGTTTTTTCCCCCCCCCTCCTGCTTGTGCTTGCAAGCAGACCGATTTTCCTTTAACGGAATACACTCTGCAACCTTGTGACTTTGATTTCTCATACTTCCCTAACCTTATCGGCTTTGTGTTGTCTGTTTCGTCATTCATCAACTCGTCTGCCTTTCCTAAATATTGATAAAAATTCATTTCCGTTGTCAGACAGTTTGCTTTATCAACCATCTTTCGACCTCTTCTTGTCTTGCTGTTTGGTTGGGTTAAGTCTACCCACCCCCCCTAAAAATTTCGCAATAGCCTTGTTTTGTGGCTTCTGGCACTTTCATCATAGCTTTTCTGCAACTCCGTTCATCTGTTGATTCCCAAAACCTTTGTAATCTCTGGCAAGCAGACACAACGCTTTACCATTGTTTGCTGTTATCAGTTTTCCTTGCTGTCCAACCTTAACGGCATAGCAACCATTGTCCGTTGATTCCTCTCCAAACTGTTCCACAATACCGCCCCGTTGTAACTCGCTGTCATACACATACTTTTCTGACCGTGAATGCCTGTACCCCCCCAATTATCACGTTTTCAAGCATTATGCCCCTGTCTTGTGGCTGTCCTAAAAAGGGAATATTTGTCCAATAACATCTCTTTCGTGTCTGTGCAGATACAAGTGCAGAATTTATCATAATCGGCTGCACCCCTAACTGTTCAGATATAAAGTCCTTTATGTTTTGGTGTATGGAATAGTTATTCTCATACAAGAAGTGCTTGCACTCACTTTCTTTCAATGCCCTGACGTATTGCATGAACATCTGACCGCCTATGCCATCGGGTGTTGTTTCCCTGTTGTTCTTTGCTATGCTCCAATATGTACACGGCGAACCGCCCAATAGTAAATCAAAACCCTTGTATTGTGTGAAGTCACCCTTGAATACATCACCCATGTGTTCTATTTGGGGATAATTCTTTTCGCTAACTTGTATTGCGTACTTGTCGATTTCATAAGCCACATATCTTTCAACCTTAAATCCGGCACGTTCAAGTGCTACCATTCCGCAACTTATTCCATCAAAAAGACTCAAAACTTTCATTTTTCACCTTCTTTCAAAATCACAATAAAATCGTTGTTCAAAAAGCTATTTCCTTTTCCATCGCTTCTAAAAGTTTTCGTCTGCCTTCATTCCATCCTTTTCTGTATATCTCTGCATACCTGGGCGTGCAAGGCTTTATATCTTCGTCCGTGTGTTTATCTATAATTTTCATCACGTCTTTCATCAGCATCACTTCTTCACTTTTTCCATTTAGGCATCCAACGTACCACTTGCCCAAAGTCAGCTTTTCGGCTTCCGCCTTCATCTTCTTTGCTTCGGATTCTGTCATATATTCCCCCTTTCAGATATACCCGAGCTTATGGGCGAGTATCCAGTAGAACCGCCTCCGCATTTCGTAGTAAGCATTTTTCCCGCAAGGGATACCTTTAAGGACCCGGAGAGAGTTATATGTTACGTCCTCGTTCGTCACTCCCAGGAGGATATACTTCCAGAGGTCGCCGTCTGCTTCCTTTGCGGCTTCCTCGACGGGGCGCATCTTGTCGAGTATCCTCTCACGCTTTGCTACGAGGTCGGCGGTGGGGTCGGCTTCGGGGTTGAAGCCTTTAGGCATATCGCTATAAGTGATAGCCTTCGAGGTATCTGTCAGCCCCGAGAGCTGCTTCGCCCACTCGTTGTAGTTGTAAGCGTAGTGGAGGACGGAGTAGAAGATATGTTTATCTATCTGGTATTTACCTTTCTGTCCCGCTTTTCTCATCCTGTCCCCCTCATCCTTTGGCTATCATGGCTTTTGCGTTCTTGGTATATATCCCCTTGGGCTTGCGTCCGCGCTTCGGGGCATCGGGTGCCTTGGTTATTACTTCCATGATCTCGCTAACACACTTACTACAGAAATGGCAGCCATCGAAGGGGTTATCGTCGTCCAGTTCGCCGCTGGCGTCCATATCATGGATCGCGATAGCCCTCATTTTTCCGGGCTCTATTTCCTTACCGCATCTGTCACATATAAAAACTGTCTTAATCATTCTTTTATCCTCCTATAAGCTGGTGCCCCTTGGCTCCGATCTGGAGGCGGGGCGGGGTCTTAATACTGCGGAGCTGTCTCTCTACCTTACGGTTGTATAAGTCTTTGAACTGGGACTTGATAAAGTCGAGGCGGTCTTCCTCTGCTAAACAGATAGAGCGAAAGCCGAGGTTTTTAACACAGTCCCTCGTAATCTCGTCGAGGCTTGCCAGCGCTTCGGGTTCATTATATGAGCCGTAAGAGCTGATAGCCTTAAGCACCTTTTCCCATGCTTCGCCCCAGTCGGATATATCTCCGAGAGCGTGCTGGGCTGCGTATTCCCTGATATCGGATATATGGGGCGGCCAGATATTGTTAGCTACCCAGTCGCGCACTGCAGCGAGTCCGATCTCGTCGGGGAGGTCCTTAAGGAACTCGTACCAGATACCCATAGCGTCGCCGTCGGGGAGTATGTTATCCTTCGGGTATGCCTTGTTGATAATTGCCGCCATAGTGGCGAAGGTTGTCTCGTTCATGTATTCCTCCTGTTAAGCCATTGAGCGATAACGTCGTCCTTTGTATCCTGTTTGTTGACATTCTTTTGCGCTTCAGCTATGGGCCATCTACGCAGAACAAGGTTATAGTCCTTGTAAGTCTTGCCGGACTCCTGACAGTACTCGTCGAGTATCTTAATAGCTTTCAGGGTGTCCGTCTCTCCGAAGTCGTTGCATAGCCTGATAAACTCTTCATCGGTTAACTTTACGTGCTTATACTCTCCGTAGGCAGAGCGGGGAGCGCCCTTTCTCTTTTTGTTATCATTGTTATCATTGTTATCATTGTTTATCATTGTTATCATTGTTGTTTGTGTACCGTCAGTAGGTCTATGAGTAGGTTCACGAGTAGGTCTATAAGTAGTACCGTGAGTAGTATCGTGAGTAGTACCGTCGGTAGTATCGTCAGTAGTCCGCATATCGTTGTAAGCCCTATAATTTACTATGGTTATAGTGGTCTTACGGTTGTCACTTACTCGTGTTATCATGCCCTCATTTTCCAGTAGGTCGAGGTATCGCCTCACTCGTCCCCGTGACCAGTGCCAGCGGTTCGCGAGATAGTAGAGGCTTGTTACCCTTTGACCAGCTCCTATAGTGATAGCTTTTCCATCAAATACGACCCTTTTATCCTCATGGTTTGCGAGGAGTAAGAGGTCTATCCAGGCGCTACGGATATCGAAGGGGTCTTCGCTTTCCCAGAGGACGCACTCCTGTATAGACCTGTGGAGCGGTATCCATCCTATCTTTTTAGCCATATCCTCACCCCCTTAGCCGTTCCATGGTCTCGATCTGCTGCAGTTTGCCGTAGGTCACTCCCTGAAGTCTTGCGAGTATTACCATATCGTCCAGAGATACACGGGGTTTAGCTACGGGTTTCGGAGTCTGGCGGGGCTTCTTAGTCTCTTCATGGTTCCGCTGGTTCCAGCGAGCTCGCCGCTTTTCGTTTTCCTTCTCCTTGCACTCGGGGCATATTACATACTTATAACCCTCGGTGAGCTTATTCCCACACCATGCGCAGAGACCAGCTTCTTTACGGCGTAAATATGTTGTTGCGTTCATCCTTTAAACCTCCCTTATCCGTATCCCTGTCATGTAGAGGAGCAGCTTACGCTTAATCACATACTCCGGGGTTTTCATGCCTTTTGTATCTTCGACTACCATCTGACCGTTTTCAACGTATACAAAGTCGGCGATATAAGCGACCTCGCGCTCTATTACCTTCCCCCTGATCTTGCCACCCTTGGGCCCGACGGTGTCGGGTTCCCTCTGGGCGGGGAGTAGGGTGAACTTGACCTGGGTCTTTAAGTCTTCGATCTTGCCCGCAGCTTCCATGATCTTTAGCTCCTGATAGCGTCGTGCTTCCTTCTTGCTGTCGAACTGCATACCGAAGGCTATCGTCTTTTTTGCGTGATATTTGTTATTATGTCTCCAGACCATACACTCACCCCACAAGCCTATAGCGGGCGTAGGTGACAGGGTGCCCGAACCGGTTCTTTTCGGTGACGTGGTCAGTCTCGATATCGTACCCCATCTTACGGAGTTCGAAGATACGCCCTGATAAGCGGGTGATACCGTAGCGCTCGAAAGCTGTCTTGCTGGTAATACCGTTCTTATGGTTCTTTAAGTGTGTTAATACCTGTTCATTCTGATTACTAGCCATTGTATTTACCTCCGTTAATTTGTTCCGAGACCGCTCTCTCTACAGACCAGCCATTCTTAAGTCTTGAGTACAAGGTTCCTACGGATATCCCCGTCTCGCGGCTCCATTGTGCCATGGTCTGACGTTTTCCAAAGGCTTCGAGGTATCTATTCGAGCGGCGATTATTTGATTGTTCCGTTGGAGTCGCCCAGCGACAATTATCGGGACTGTAGCCCTTGTCGTTGTCTTTGCGGTCGAGTGTTAGGTCACTTCTGTAGCCGTTGGCGAGAGCCCAGTCGAAAAAAGTCTTTTTATTTGTTTTCCATTCATTACATACCGTTATCCCTCGGCCACCGTATCGATGATAATTAATCGCTTTGGGGTTATGACACCGGGCTATCATGCCTTTATATATGTGGTCTATCCTGGTATGCGATAAGCCAGTTCTACAGTACATAGGCACCTCCTCACCCGAAGGGCACCTCGTCCGATAAATCTGCAGGAACGTTAAGAAAGTCGTCGTCGGCAGCAGTGGCAGCGGTGGAAGTGTCTCCCTTGCTCTCGCAAAAGTGGTGAGCGTTAACTATTACATCTGTCGTGTAGACCTTCTGGCCTTCCTTGTTGGTATAGCTGCCGGTGCTTATACGGCCTTCGACTGCGATCTTCATACCCTTTTTAAGATAGTGCTCGGCGAAGTCGGCACTCTTGCCGAAGGTCTTGCACCTGATAAAGTCGGCGCCCTTGTCCTTGCCGAACCTGTCGACGGCGAGAGTATAGCTGCATACTGTAGTGCTGTCTGTCTGTCTGATTTCTGGATCGCCGCAGAGGCGCCCCATAAGGGTTACTATGTTCATGTTTTTATCCTCCTATAACCATGATTTACCGAAGATTTTTATAAAATCTTCCCTTGTTCCGTGTGTCTTCTCAAAGTGTCTTTGAGCCATCTGTTTAAGCTGTATGTCCATCTGCCTATTGTGGTGCACTCCATGCGGCCCTGTATGGTGCTCCGCGCAGAGTGGGGCGATATAGTGATAGGTTTCGGACTTACTTCGGTTGTATGCCTCGAGAATGTGGTGTATCTGCTGACGTGGGCGCTTGCATACCATGCAGACGTCCATATCTTCGACTATTGCGCTCTTTAACTCCATGACGCCTTCATCCTTTCCAGCTCATCCGGGGAAAGGGTTTCCAGCCCGAGCTCCTTACAAGTTTCGACGATACCGTCTATAAATACGCTCATTTCCTTTGTATCGAAGGTCGAGGAGCCGAAGTATATCTGGAGCTGTCTACCGGTATGTCCGTCCACGGTGACTTCTCCGAGGTCGATAGTAGTAGCATAGACTCGCGTCACGGCTTCGACTGCTTCAGGTCTTACGATAATGTGCTCGAAAGCTCTGCTATACTGTTTAAGCATATCGAGGTATACAGTCTGCTTGTCGGAGTGGATCGCTTCGGCTATCTTCTGGATAAGCACCCAGGCGTAAGCGTTAGAGTCGAGGCTCCTTTTGTGGCGGTACTTCTTAGCACTGATCGCGAGCTCCTTCCCCTTAAGTTCGTCGAGGTAGGGGAGGGCGTTCTCCTCACAAGAGAAGGTTATCGTCCACTTTCCCGTATTCCAGTCTTTGGCAGCAGTTACCAGCTCGCCCCTAAAGTCCATTACTTCGCCCCCTTGGTTTTAACTTTTTCCCAGTTGTCGAGTGTTACTTTGTACTGGGCGCCCGTAAGCTCCTTCAGGTCCTTAATGTGGAAGGATTTACAGATATACGCCTCGTCTACCTTATCGGCTTCACACTTGGCTCGCAGAGTTTTAAGCTGCGTGTCCGTGATCTTCTTCGCCATTTTCTCCTCGGTGGGACGTTCCTCGGGTTCTCTGTTGTCTCTTGTGTCTGCGTCCTTCTCGCTGTCCAGAAGGAAGAGACCGGCGAGAGCATACTTACGAGCGTATGATGAGCAAGAGCCCGTTATCTGTGACTGATCCATGCCGGCTTTTGTCTCGGCTTCTCTTGCGTAAGCGCAGTTAGTGATAGAGTCGAGCGCTCCGTCCTTCTCCTCGACTGATACGAGTGTAGCTGTCGCCTTGACGTAGTACCTCTCATTTATCAGCACGAGCTCGTCGTCGAGGGTGAGTACTGTACCTGTCTCTTTCAAGAAGGGCTTAACAGCCGCCAGGATATCCTCGCACGAGCGATAGTTATATTTGCCGTAGTCGTTTACGTTGTTCTTCGGTACGCTTATCTTCTCCTGTATGATCGCGAGCTTTTCGTATATGTTCATTTGCTTATCCTCCTACTTGATCCTGAGAGACTCGCCGCGCTCTCCGTAATGAGCGAAGGGGAGCTCTATACCGTTGTCAAGTGCCTTCCTTATGGCTTCGTTATCAGCCTTGTACTCGATTATCCTGTACTCTTCGGGAAGGTCTTCCGCTACCGGTTCGTCCATGATGAGGGGAAGTACGCCGCCGTTCTTCTGTATGCTTGCTTTGAGTATCGTCCCGCCGGAGCTGGTCTTGCCGGTGAGCTTCATAGCTTCGTATATGGTTTGTTTCATCCGTGAGACCGTGTTCTCGAGGTGCTTCTTTTTGGTCTGCAGTCTCTTAAGCTCCTCGGCTACCGCTTTAGCGTCTGCCTCGATATTCTTTATCACCTTGCAATAGGTCTCGATCTTGTCGTCGAACTCGCCCTCGATCCCGTCGAGCGTGTCCTTAAATACCTCGGGCTCTATGTCCTCGTCGTCTGCCATCTGCATAAGGGCGAGGGCGCGGCCTGTAATGTCGTATAATGTTGCCATCTTAATAACCTCCTTGTGTGCTGAAGTAATGAGCGCCTATCTGTGTGTAGGGCTCTCCGAAAGTGTGATAATGCTTTTTTCTGAAATACATCATGTCGTCGGGGAAGATATCGCGGTTTTCGATCGCGAAGGCTACCGCGCGGAAGCACTCCTCGGAAGGTGTACCATTGTCGCCCAGCCAGTACTGGTTAGGGGAGTAGACTACCTCTTCCGTACTCATTCCCCAGTTATCGCAACGGTTGAGCACTGTAGTCACTACTGCGACCTTCCCCAGAAAAGGCTCTCGACCGGCTTCGCTCATAGCCACGCGAGCGAGTAACTGTATGTTATACTCGGTAAGCTCTGGCTCCTCGTCGATCCCGAAGTCCCATGGGAGCTCTATAATCTCCCTTTCGGTTTCTGTATGCGGTTCTTCCGTCGGTTCCTGAGCGGCTATCATTCCCAAAAGTGCCGCGATTATTAACTCTGCTGCCTTACGTTTCATTTTTCCCTCCTTTGACGACCGCGAGAAGCAGCTCGTCGCTCATCCGTGTTACTTTGGCTATCTGCCGCAGTTCTGCGAGTGTTAACGTCTCGGGTCGGCTCATGCGCCCGTGCATTGTCGTTGACTTGATCCCGGTACGCCTTGCCAGCTCCGACACGCTTTTTATTTTGGTGCAAGCCATGCTTACCCTGATAGCTGTCGTAGCGTCCATCTAGTGACCCCTTTCTTTTTAGTTTTCTAAACCTTTGCTGCAAAAAAATAGTCTGGTATGTCTTTGTCTTCGATTTCCAGCACTACGACCGCGTTTTTGATTTCATTCTGTGAAAACTCGACGCGGTTATTCAGTTTTTGGCTCAAAGACGACCGTCCCATACCGATAGCCTTCGCGAAGTCGTTCTCGGTTCCGACCTTCTCACGGATACGGCCGCGGAGTTTGTTGTAGTCAAACATCCTTTTTTTACCTCCTTTCGTTTAGTTTTCTAAACAAATGATAACGCGGTAAAATAATTATGTCAAGCGTTATTTTTTAGCTTTCAAAACTTTTTAAATGGTATTCTGTTTGTTGTGTTGCTTTTTCTAAACTTTTAAGGTATATTGTAAGAGGGAGGAGATAATATGAGCATAACGTCAGAGAGATTAAAACAAGCGATAAGTGAAGCGAATATTAAACAGGTGGAGCTCTGCGAGCGTACAGGTATAAGTAAAGGTGCTTTGAGCTCTTATCTGTCGGGGAGGTATGACCCGAAGCAAAACAATATATATATTCTGGCGAACGTGCTCGACGTCAACCCCGCGTGGCTTATGGGGTACAACGTTCCTAAACGGGAACTGCATATCCGATCACTACCGGCGGAGCCTGTGGAACTTACTCCAGAGCAAAAGGAACTCTTAAATATATACGATAGCCTTAACGATAGCGGGAGGGCTGAAGCATTAAAGAGACTTAAAGAGCTTTCGGAACTGGATCGCTATAAGTCCGTACGCTACACAATGGAAGAGTACGAGGCTATGATAGAAGATATGAAAAAGGGGTAAAAGATGGGGAAAGCTGTCAAACTAAAAAGCGGGAGCTGGCGGGTGCAAGTCTTCAGTCATTACGAGGTAGTGGATGGGGAGCGTAAGCGCCGAGTGCGATCCTTTACAGCGTCAACAAAAGCAGAGGCCGAGCGTATGGCTGCGCAGTTCGCCGCTGACAAAAGCAGACTCGACGGAGGAGGGTATACGATCGGCGAGGCTGTAGATAAGTATATAGCCTCGAAGGAAGCGGTACTCTCGCCCTCGACTATCAGGGGATATATGGCATATCGGAAAAACCTCCGAGGGGTCGAAGCCCTTCGGGTCGATATGCTGACCTCTGCAGACCTTCAGACGTGGGTATCTGCTCTCTCACGGTCTTATTCTGCGAAGTACGTTAAAAACATCTATGCCCTCGTGATAAGTGCCGTGGCGGTCGTTTCTGACCGCTCCTATAGGGTCACGCTACCGGCGCGGAAGCCGCTCACGTATAACGTACCCACGGACGACCAGGTAAAAGCCCTCATGGATAACGCGAGGGAAGATATACGGCTCGCTGTGGCTCTGGCTGCAGTCGGAACTCTGCGACGGGGTGAAGTGTGCGCCCTACGCCATAGAGACGTATATCGGGACAAACTGGCGGTATATATTCACTCTGACATGATCCTAAACAAAAACAACGAGTGGATATATAAAGATATGCCGAAGACGTCGGACTCTGTCCGCTGGGTGACACTTCCCGTCGAGCTTATCGATATGATACCAGAAGGGGAGCCCGAGGAGTTCGTGATCGGGAGCACTCCGGCAGCAGTCTCGGATGCTTTCGCTCGGCTTCGGTCTCGTCTGGGGCTTAAGTGCCGTTTCCATGATCTGCGACACTATGCAGCGTCAATACTCCACGCAATCGGAGTACCTGACCAGTATATCATGGAGCGCGGAGGATGGTCGACGGACGGAACGCTTAAAGCAGTGTATAGGAATACACTCGCAGACCAAAACAAGTTTTTTAATGATAAAGCAGTCGAGCACTTTTCCATTCAACTTTTTAACCCGCGTGTTGAATAAATAACCGATATTTCGGACAAACGTCCGACACAAAAAATAAACCATTCAACACGATATTCAACACGGAAAAATAGAAACATAGATAGATAAAGGACTTAAGAGGTGTGGCGTGTGGGTTCAAGTCCCACCGCCGGCATTAAACAGCCTCATCCGCAAGGGTGGGGCTTTTTCATTGCAAGCCGCATAAATAAAGGGATTCGGGGTTTTCAATGTGTCGTTCATTCTTTCGATATTTCGTACAAAAATACGCTAAAATGTAAAACCATTCAACACGATATTCAACACGGATTTAGATATGTGCGTGTGGGTTAGGGCTGCCCACACGCAGTTGAAAAAAGATATGATACATGATATGCTTTCAAAAGGTATTATAACGCAGAGGGAGTTAGGTATTGCCGACCGCTCCCTCGTTTTATATTCTTGTGAGCTCTGCCCGCGTTATCGGGCCCACTATACCGTCGATAACGAGACTCCGCTCTGCCTGGAACGTTTTAACGGCTTCTTCGGTCATTGTTCCGAAAATGCCGTCTATATTCAAGCCGAAGCCGAGCCGCTTAAGCGCATACTGTAGCCACTTAACGCCCTCGCCTCTGCTGCCGTTCTTTAACGTTGTGGACGGAGTCGGGTAGGGGTTCCCTGTGATCTGCCGCCCCGGGTCGTATTTAGTCAGGCCATAGAGCTCGATCCTGTTTAAGTTTGTCTGAACGTAAGAGGAGCTTGTCGCGTACCCGTCCGCTTTAATATACTCGAGGTACTGCTTCGGCGTGGTGGCGGTCTTTAGGTTCTCATACCTTTTAGTATTAATAAAATCAAAATACCCTCGCACGCCGGCGAGCATATCGTCGTATACTCGGAAGTATGACTTAATACCTATAAGTGAGCCTTTGACCTCTTCCTTTGTTGCAAGGTTTACAGACTTCCCCTTCCAGGAGCTCCCCGCCTTCATGCCGAAGTAATTATGGTATACCTTGGCAAGCTGTGAGAGCGTAGTGCCTTTGAAGCTCTCCACGGTCGCCTGGGCGATAATGGGAGAGTAGACCTTGTAGCCCCGTGCGATAGCCTCGTGCTGGATGATAGGGGCTATTTGCTGTATGAAATTGTATTGTTCAGCGCTTGCCATTTATGCGGGCTCTCTTTCGTCGTCTTCTTCGTCGTCTTCGACTTCTTCGTCCTTTCGGCTCATTACGTGTTCGATCGTCGCCGTGCCGTTCTTTCCGTCAGTATATGCCTCTACTGCGGAGTAAATAGCCGCTGAGAGCATACCGCACACGATACCGACTACAGTAACCCACTTCTCGCCGGTGGATATACCCGCGATCGATGCACCGATAGACCCTAAAAAAGCCGCTACTGATAACCAGAACTTGCGGCTCGCCCATTTATTACGCATAGTATTTACCTCCTACTTTTTTATTTCCCGCTCCAGACTCTCCACTTTAACCTCCAGAGTAGTTATTCGATCTGCGAAGCTGTTGTGTTTTCTTACTTCGTCGGTGAGGTTTTTAAGATTTGTTTCTGTTACGGCTTGGTTTGTTATGAGCTGGTTTTCTATCTTTTTGTTCCCGCTCATGTTTGTTATTATTACACCGAGGAGCGCAAGCCCCCCGGTTATTACTGCAGTAACGATACTGTCCATACCGTCCCCCTTATTCTGCTGCGGCTTTGTCGTGCCCTATGTTTGCGGAAAGTCCTCCGACGGGCTGCAGATACTCGTTAACGACCATGATCTGCGAAGTTATTACGTCCGCGGCGTTGCTCAGTGTAGCGCACGCAGAGTAGAAGCTCGTGCGGGCCTCTTCGAAGTTCGTGCCGTGCTCCGAAAGCACCTTAAAGTTCCCGTTAACACACTGAATTAAAGCAAACATTTTTTATATTCCTCCTTTTTGGTTTTTTGAACAAAATAAATCTTTTATTGGGGTTTAACTAAGCGGATAGAATGAACCTCCACCACCTGAACCACTTACTTGTATAGTCATGCCTTTCTTTACAAATATTGAAAAACGATTATAAGCACCATTAATGATTGCCATCGCAACACCATTGATTGCCAATGACATTTGACCAGATGCTCCAGAAATAATCATTAATAAATAGCCATCACAAGGAGTTACATAATCCGTACCATTTGTTAAATAAACAGGTGTTCCAAAAGAGTTTAATTCACTCTTAGATGGCACTAAAGTACAATCCATACTATTCACCTCCCTTTTTTATCAATAAAATGTTTGTTTCATCCGATTTTATAACAACAGACTCCGTCGAGCCTTATATAAAAATCGCTTGTCGGCTTGGTCTTCGTGTAGAACCTGACCGCAGAGGCTACAGGATCGGCAAGGTATGTAGTCGGGTCAACCATGTTGTAAGCCGCACTCTCTGCCGCTGTGGGTCTTGTACCGTCCGCTGATCCTGTGATCTGTATATGTATAGGCTTGTCAGTGTCTACGTAGTGCTGATAGCTGCCTGTCTGTATCGAGACGTCTTGCGTATAATACCCGTTGGCGTCTACCGTATTCGACCATCCAGCGGCAGTTACGCAGAGCCTCACGTTAACGTACTCGATAGCGCACACGGCTCCACCGTCATACTCGAAACCTTTGCCATTACTACCTTCGACTCTTAACGCATGGCCTACCTCATCGGCAGTACTTGCGCTCGCCGCCTTTCCGTTAACAGCTAAAGCTCCGACCTCGCTCGCATTATAAGTGGGCTTTGTGGGCGCCTTCGCCCAGGCGTAAACGTCGGCAGCGTTCCGGGCGTTGGTGAGCCTTGTGTCGTCGCCTTTAACGACTTCAGAAGCCGCCGCGTCTCCGCTTTCGGGTATGTCTGCGAAAGCTGCAGAGCCGAGGTCTGTCGTATCGGGTTTAGCGGTATTCAGAGCACCGAGAGCGCCCTCGACTGTCGTCGCTGAAGCGTCGCCTATCGTGATCGGAGTGTCGAGTGTCTTGTTCTGCTTGTTTTCGAGCTCATCCGCGACGCTGGTATTATTATCAAACTGTACCTGTGCGGCTGTATAGTCATTTGCCGTCGGAACTATATCCCCGCGCCTTCCGTTAAAGCTCGTCACGCCGCCGAGACCGCCTGCTATGTCCCATTTGCCTATAGCACTGTCCCAGATTATGTTAGTACCGGCGGAGCAGTACTTGCCCGCACCTTCTGCGAAGCGTGCGTCCGTCGTAAAGTCGTCGGTTACGTTATAAAAGTCTCCGTTTTCCATCCCCGATACGGGGATATTCTGGAAAGCTACCGAGCCCTTATACTGGACACCACCGACTGCATACTCTTGGGCCTTGCCCGCCCAGTATTTAGCGTTGTCGTTATATTGAGGGTCAGAAGGGGAGACAGGTGTCCCGCCTTTGGTTCCTTTAGCCCATGCCTCAGCGTTGGCTTCGCTTGTGCTTGCGGCTGTCGCTGAACCACTCGCAGACAGTGCCGCATTACTTGCCGTCGTGGCACTCGTGGACGCTTCTCCCGCCTTATTGCTTGCCGTGGTCGCACTCGCTGCAGCGTCTCCGGCCTTGTTGCTTGCGGTGGTAGCACTTGCCGACGCGTTGTTCTCGGATAATGCCGCTGCTTGTGCTGAGAGTGCCGCCGCTTCAGCACTTGCCGCCGCGTTGGCTTCCTGTTCTCTTGCCAGGGCGATAAGCGGAGGTATCTCTGTTTCGGAGATATCGCCTTCTGCATCAGGGCGGAGCTGTATGAGTATCTTAAAATTGACGGTAGCGAGCACGTTGTCGCCGTCAACCACGCGGAGCTGTGCGAGTACTTCCCCCGCGTAGGCTGTCATTTGCTCCGTGCTCGTGATCGTGACCACGTTCCCAGACCACGAGACCACGCCGTCCGTATCATCATAAACGAAGATATGATTATCGCCTTTTTTGCCGCCGATCTGGACTGTAGCGTCCTGCGGTACGTTGTAAGGGCTCGCCCCATCATAGAGAGCGAGCTGGATCGTCCGCCCGACGTCATACTGTCCCATATTGACCACGTCGGGTATCCCTTTAGGGATGAGGTTAAGGTTTATAGTTTGCATTATGCCCTCCTATAGTTTTGTTATAGGTAAAATGAATACACTGTCGAACCGGCGCGGAGTGCTTGCGGTGGAAGCGCCTACGGCGTCTGCTATGCGTACCCTTATCGAGCTGCTGAGATTGCTCGCCGCAAACGTTTTAAAGGTGTCGCCTCCGTACCTTATTCCGAGAGCTACCGCCTCGCCGCCGAAGCCGTTAATATTAAAGCCCGATATTTGAAACATCTCAGTATCCGCATTTACTGCTTTATTTGGCTCAATAAACAAGCTGGCGTTGATAAGCATCATGTTAGGAAAGAGCACGATACTCGCAAAGGCCGCGAGCTTCTTTGTAGATATTTCCGTCACGCTCCTGGCTATGTCTTCGCCCCAGTAGCACATTGTACCGCCATTGTCCGACGTGGATCTAAAATCATAGGTCAGTCCAGCGAGAGGGGTGCCGTTAACATAAAGGGCGTAGGTGTCGAGCTTCTGCGCTGTAACCGCCCCCGCCGCGATCTTGTTTGCTGTGATAGCTCCGGCGTATATCTTATCAGCCGTGACGGCGCCCGTGGCTATCTTATCTGCTGTTATCGAGCTGGCTATCAGCTTCGCCGCGCTGAGCGTTCCCGCGCTTATCATATCGGTATTAAAGATAGTCTGATTATAATAAGGGCTTGAGGGGTCTGTTATCCTTACCCATGCTGCAGTATATGGACCGTTGTATCCTGTGGTACTGTAGCCGAGCCCCGAGAGGTTCCAGCGCCATACTTTAAGCGCCTGATCTTGGTCGGGGTTATCCATTATCAGAAGCTCGAAGGGTCTGTTATTCTCGTCATAATTGATTTTAACGTAGCCGCCATCTTGTCCAGTTATGGCTTTTGTCGCGTCCGAGACTGCTGCCGCTATGTCGCCTATAACCTGGTTAAGGATATCATCCTCGACGGTTTCTATATCGCCGCCTATGGCTTCTGCCTGGCTCTGTATCTCCGCTATGGTCCCACCGAGGGAGGGGCGTATCGTTCCGATAGTGACACGCTCGTATCTTTCGAGCAGAGTGTTATACTCGGTTTTAACGATCTTCGCCGCGGTGGATATCCCCAGACGCTCAAAAGTAACCTCGACGGTATCGCAGAGCGCCGCCTGTGCAAAGATACCCGTTATATCGCTATATTCTTCCGTATCGCCGAGATTAATATACTCGACGTCGATAGATACGTCAGGCACGCCGATATTATTATCTGCTATATAGCTCTGCGCAGCCGAAAGCATAGCCGCGCGGAGTAAGTCCTCGATCTCTGCCTCACTTGCTCCGGGATGTTCGTCTCGGATCGTCTTCTCATCCACATAAGAGCCGGTATCGAAGGCTACGTTACGAGGATAAGGGTAGTTTGCCGCCGTCGGGCTTTCCACTGTGGGCGGAGTTAAATAGAGCATTACGCCGTTCTGATCCTTAAGGTAGGGAAGTAAGCCCGTTATCGTCGATTCGATAGACTCTTCCTGATTTATGTCTGTTATATTCTTCCCATACCGAAGAGTAAGCCCTCTGTTTGTTCCACGTGAAGCATGGAGTTTGACGGTATACATATCCCATTCAAGCTCACCGCCGAAGGTGTCGAGGATACTGCCCTCCATTCCTCCGATCATATTACGGAACGACGCGGGAGCCTTGGGTGCGAAAGTGCCAGCTTTTGAAACTGTGGTCTGTACCGTGAAGGGGTTAGTCCCTACGGAGTTTGTGACCAACCCATTCAGGGCGTTATAAGCGCTGTCCGCGGTAAAGGGTATTACTGGTATATGAGTAAGCTGGTATGAGATATGCTGCGCGTATATCTGTACCCGCTTGTTTAAGGGCTTTGTTATTCTGCATATGCGGAAGGGCTGAGGAGTGGCAAGCTGTGAAGGCTTGGCGAGTATTATCCGCGATACCCTTAAATCCTCAAAGTGAGCGCCGCCCTCGACGTATTCCATCTCGAGCTCATACGCTCCGTTTCGCTCTTCTGTTACGATACAGGCCGTCGCGTCTGTCAGGGTTCCGAGCCCTTGGTTTGTAAAGTTTTGGGTATTAGCTTCGAATAGGATAGGAGTCATAAGCGCCACCACCTCGGGGTTATCTCCACCTTAGAAAAGCCGGAGAAGGTTATATTATTATCTCCCGGCGTGAGCTTCGGGAAGCCGTTAACCAGAGTTAAATCACTATTTCGTGATACAGTCCCCATATAAGCTTCCTGGCTCTCGCAGTCTATATCCGTGTAAGCCGCTCCGCTTCCGATCGTACCAGCGTAGCCATTGATATTAAAAGTGCCCGCTCCATATGCCCTTATGAGGGGGAGGGCGGTCATATCTTCGGGGTTAAATAGTATGCTGCCGTTTGTTACTTCTATAGCGAGCTCGCCTTCTTTAAGGAACCGCTGGGGCTTACAGTCAAAAACAAGCGAGAACGTAGCCGCTACGTGCATCTGCGACGGCTCAACCTCGAGCCCCTGAACGTAGCGCCCGAGTCTGTACTCGTCGGGGTGGTAAGTGTCCTCGAGCCTTCTATAGCCAGCCTTTGTCATTAAAAAATTGCGAAGCCCTTCTGTATTTAGTTTCATGCCTTCGGGGATATATGAAACGTAAGTAACCTCTGTATTTTCGTAAGCGCCCTCGTCGAGGGTAAGGTTTCCGTTACGTCCCGGAACTGATACGTAAGATACTCTCCGGGCGGGAGCGTTAAACGTCCCGTGGCCGGAGATATACAGACCGAAGTCTGCTAAACTTTTGTTATCATAGAAAATAGAGTTAATCATGCGAACCTATACCTCGCTGAACTATATCTCTGGGTAAGTATTGCCTCGACTTCGAGAGCTATCTCTCTGGAGTTGAGCCCTTCGCCGTTTATGTTTATTGTCACGCCGCCGAGGTTAGTCGTCTCGCTGGCGGGTGTGCTTGCTTGGAAGTCTGCGTTAAAAGCTCCCGCCGTGATAGCTGACAGGTCGTTCATAGCCTTAAGTACACTGTCCTCGTTTGCTTCTATTCCGACCGCGATACCGGCGGGTATCTGTTTACCGATCTCGTCAGCCATAAGCTTCGAAGGGCTGCCGATCTTGAAGAAGTTCTTGATAACCTCGTAAGCCTTCGACGCCACATTCTTTACGGCGTTTACCAGCGCGTCGAGCATAGCCTTAACGCCTTCGATTATTCCGTTAATAATATCCTTGCCTAAACTGATCCAGTCAGTATTTGCAAAGGCGTCCTTTATAGCCGTGAATATCTTCGGTACTGCCGCAATTAAATCAGGGATTTTCTCAATTATCCCGGCGATTAATTTACCCAGCAGCTCCCCGCCTTGTTTAAGGAGCTGGGGCAGATTAGACGCTATCGTTTTTAGCAGAGTGCTTACCAGGTTCGCCGCAGTAGACGCCAGCTTCGGAAGCCCTGAAACTATCCCGTCCACCAGCCTATTTAACAGTTCGAGACCTTTGGAGAGGATCGTCGGGGCTTGTGCTGTGAGTGTTTTAAGGAGTGTATCGACTGCAGTCGCCGCCGCTGATATGACGGAAGGGGCGGCCGATAACAAGCCATTCACCAGAGCGCCCAGCATATCAACGCCCGCGCTCAAGAGAGTAGGGGCAGACTCTACGAGAGTAGTAAGCAGAGAGCTCGCTATCTCGGCCGCTGCAGTGATAAGCTCGGGAAGTGCCTCGCCTATGCCTGTAACTATGCCGACGATTATATCCGTACCAGACTGCAGAAAGGCGGGCGCCTGTTCGGTTATCAGAGTGCCGAGCTCATTTACTGCCGCAAGGATCGATTCTTTCATCATAGGGATAGGGTCGCCCTCGCCGAAGATAGCCGCCGCCGTTTCCTGTATTCCTGTAACAAGAGCGCCCACGATCTGACCAGCGAGCCCGATCCAGTCCGTGGAAAGGATCGCGTCACCCAGTCCCATCATAAGCTGAACGCCGCCGGATATTATCTGCGGTAACCCTTGGACAAGTGCGTCCGTAATCATAGGGATAGCATCTTTTAACAGGGTTGGAAGCTGTTCGAGGATTTTCCCGACCATAGGGAAGAGGTTCCCAATAAGGAAGGTGTTAACGCTCTCGCCGAGTGCCTGGAGCGAGGGACCTATATCCTGACCGAGTGCGAGGTTCCCCATGAGGTTAGAAGCTGCTGCTTTCATGGCTGAAAGAGAGCCGGAGAAGGTCTGCGCTGCTTCCTTTGCTGTCGTGCCTGTAATGCCCATGTTTTCCTGGACGATGTGGATCGCGTCAACGATGTCTGCAAAATTATTGATATCAAAAGCGTCAAGCTTATATCCCTCTAACTCTGCCGCATCCTTAAGCAATCTTTCCATCTCGGATTTAGTACCACCATAGCCCAATTTGCAAGTTGTTAATCTGCATCTTCATCGTTAGGTTATAAATGCAGTTCAGACTATCGCTTCACCCTCTCGGGTGTCTTCTCACTTAGTCGTTCACGCTGGCATTACCCTTGCGCCCTGTTGTCCCCCTCGGGA
>Ga0326512_10001261_pt1 | contig 19941 bp, 28 predicted proteins | sample 1_2617_0518_D_FD_203652 | JGI IMG/M metagenome (GOLD analysis project Ga0326512, IMG submission 203652) | Bovine rumen microbial communities from UC Davis, California, United States - 1_2617_0518 | ecosystem: Host-associated > Mammals > Digestive system > Stomach > Rumen | place: USA... | reverse complement strand
ACATTGACCGGTGATAAATCTGTAGATATGCTTCTCACAGATCCTCCTTACAACGTCAACTACACAGGCGGAACCAAGGACGCACTCAAGATCATGAATGACTCAATGGAAGACAGCAGATTCAGAGCGTTCCTGTCAGATGCTTTCAAGAACGCTGATGCGGTTATGAATCCAGGTGCAGCATTTTATATCTGGCATGCAGACAGTGAAGGCCTTAACTTTAGATACGCAGCCACAAACACAGGCTGGAAGATCAGACAATGCCTGGTCTGGGTAAAGAATGCACTCGTTCTCGGCCGACAAGACTATCAATGGAAACATGAGCCGTGTCTGTATGGCTGGAAGAATGGCACTCATTACTTCACTGAGGACAGAACTCAGGCAACAGTTATTGATGATAAGATAGACCTCAAGAAGCTGAAGAAGGAGGAAATGCTGAAGCTCCTGCAGGAAATATACTCGGAGAAGGTACCGACTACTGTACTTTATGAAGACAAGCCGCTTGTCAATGATGTTCATCCGACGATGAAACCAATACGACTGATGGCGCAGCTCGTGAAGAACAGCACGAAGCCAAAACAGATAGTGCTTGACTTATTCGGCGGAAGCGGCTCAACCATGATGGCGTGTGAGCAGCTTGACAGAATATGCTACACTATGGAGCTGGATCCGAGATACGTCGATGTAATAATCGAGCGCTGGGAGACATTCACAGGCCAGAAAGCAGTCAAACTATAAGGAAGGAGGTCGGTGATGGCAAACGAGCAGAATCTAATCAACGGAGCTGCTACACAGTTCGGAAGCGGTGAGGAAGCGGCGAAGAACGGAAAAAAAGGTGGCATCAATTCCGGTAAAGCTCGTCGTCGTAAAGCTGACCTCAGAAAGATAGCGCAGCAAGTCCTTGATGGAACTTACACAGACAGCAATACCGGAGTGAAAATGACAGGCGAGGAGATTGTGCTTAACGGCATAGTTGCTAACCTGTCAGATCCTAAATGCAAGAACTGGGGCAAGGCAATGAACTTGCTCGTCGAGCTTCTCGGAGCTGATAAGAGCCGTGAAGAGAAGCAGCAGATCAAAGCACAGACGGCCCTGCTCAAAGCTAAGGTCGATGTACTGACCGGAGCTGACACCTCAGCTCTCGACAGGCTCGATGCAATCCTAGAGGGGATGAAAGAAAATGCCGAACGAAGTACCGATGTTAAAAACGATACTGACTCCGGAACTGAATCCAAAACAGAATGAGTACATTAGGAATGCTAACAGCAGATGGAACTTCAAGACCGGAGCTGTAAGATCAGGCAAGTCTTACTGTGATGTAGCTTATGTGATCCTTTCGAGGATCAGAGCAGTGAAGGATCTGCCAGGCCTGAATGCAATCCTGGGTGTGTCTCAGGAAACGATTGAATCAAACGTGCTGCAGCCTATGAGAGAAATTTATACCAGCTCCGTAGTCGGAACAATCAACAGCAGGAACGTGGCTATGGTTGCCGGTGTACCTGTTTACTGCCTCGGAGCCGAGAAGGTTTCTCAGGTCTCGAAGCTGCAGGGTAAATCAATCAAATACTGCTACGGTGACGAGGTCGCTAAGTGGTCGGAAGATGTCTTCATGATGCTTAAGTCCCGACTTGATAAACCGTACAGCAAGTTCGACGGCAGCTGCAACCCAGAAGGCAAGATGCACTGGCTCAAACAGTTTATTGATGATGATCGCATAGACATCTATGTACAAAAGTACACGATATTCGATAATCCTGCTTTGAATCCAGAGTTCGTGAAGAACATCTGCACAGAATACTCCGGAACCGTATACTATGACAGATTCATCCTGGGCAACTGGGTAAACGCAGAAGGTCTCGTGTATCCAATGTTTGACGAGACAAAGCACGTCACAACACAGGAATTCGACTTCAAGCCTGCTTACTACGTCAGCTGCGACTACGGTACACAGAATCCGACTGTGTTCCTGCTCTGGCATAAGATAACAGATGGCCGCTGGCTCTGCGAGAAGGAATACTATTACTCAGGCCGTAAGGAGATCAAGCAGAAGACCGACGAGGAATACTGCGACGATCTGTTCAAGTTCCTGGACGGCATTCACATCAACGGTATGATCGTGGATCCTTCGGCTGCGAGCTTCATCGAAGCTCTGAAGCGCAGAGGCGTGGTCGTAATACCTGCCAAGAATGCAGTTGTTGACGGAATACGATTCACGAGCGGCCTGATAAACAGACAGCAGCTGCTGTTCAGGCCCTGCTGCAAGCACACAATCGAAGAGTTCTGCGTTTACAGTTGGAACCCGGACACAGAAGAAGACACAGTCATCAAAGAGAACGACCACACAATGGACGCTATGCGATACTTCTGCTACACACATCTGGCAGTAAGTAAAATACGCACACCGAAACTAAGAGGATAAGGAAGTGGACAGATGCCGTTTTTACTTAAGAACGACGCAGCAATTACACCGGAGCTGATATGCAAGTACATCAAGCTTCACAGGGAGCTGCTGTGTGATAGGTACAAGATGCTCGAAGATTACTACAACGGCGAGCATCCGATACTCAGGAGGCTTCCGAAGCGTGAAGGAGATCCATGCAACAATCTGGTTGCAAACTTCCCGGCTTACATCGCAGACATGGCCTCAGGATATCACATCGGCGAGCCTGTGTCTTATCAATCAGAATCAGAAGACCTGACCGACCTGCTGGAACTGTACAAGAATGCACAGGTAGATGTGCAGGATACAGAGAACTCAGACGATCAGGCGATATTCGGGGTGGCATATGAGCTCGTGTATATGAGCTCGGACGAAGAGCCGGAGCCGAAGACAGCAAACGTGCCGCCTTCGCAGGCCTTTGTGATCTACAACGACACAGTCGAATTCAAGTCGATATGTGGCGTTTATTACACACAGACATGTGATCAGAGCGCACAAACGATCAACGGTTACGATGTCGTAGTAAGCACCGCTGAGAAGTACATCCGCTTTCATGTGAATAAGGATTATAACATCGAAGGCGATATTGACGAGGATATCAATCCTTTCGGTGCTGTAACTCTCATCGAGATTTACAACAATAAGTACAAAAAGAGCGACTTCGAGAAGGTCCTCTCTCTGATCGACGGCTACAACAAAGAGCAGAGTGTACGTGTTGATGATAAGGAAGAGTTTATAAACTCCCTTATGATTCTCAAGGGACAGGTCCTCGGAGATACCGACGATGAAAAGGATGAAACATACCGCAGCATGAAGGAGCGTGGTGTAGCTGAGCTGTCACCGGACGGTGATCTCTCGTTCCTGACAAGGCAGACCGACAGCCAGGGCGACGATCTCCTGCGTACATCAATCGCAGAGGATATACACAAGTTCAGCTACGTGCCGAGCTTCACAGACAAAGACTTCGGTGGCAATATCAGCGGCATAGCGATGCAGTTCAAGCTCTTCGGACTTAATCAGCTCATGAAGAAGAAGGACAGATACACGGTCGAAGGTCTGAGGGAGCGCATGAAGCTTTTTAATGCAATCTTGAAGGTGCAGGGCAAGAAGCCTATCAACGTTAACAATGTTAAAATCACGATAACACATAGTTCACCGAAGAATCTCCAGGAGCTTGCTCAGATCATCGGAGTGTTGACAGGAATATGCAGCAATGAAACACTGGCTGCACAGCTGCCGTTCGTCGAGGATCCTGAGAAGGAAGTCAAGAAGGCGAACGAAGAGCGCAGGCAGCGAATGGATGAAGAATTCGTAATGTCAACGGCTGCAGTAACAGCTAAGAGCGATGACGCAGAATGAGCAGTACTGGATAGATAGAGCCAACAGGCGTATGGATAACTATACGCTTGCAGCATTCGACCAGGCAAGGATAATCAAGCGCTCTTATAACGAGACGCTGAACTATGTGCGTGATGAGATAGCAAAGATCCTGCGGCACGTCGGAGACGAGGACACGCTTGCCTACGAATACCGCATGAAGCGACTGAATACGCTGCTGAAAAACACACAGAAGAAGATGCAGGAGCTGTATGGTGTGAATCTGCTCGACACAACAGCATTCCTGCAGCAGATCATACCAGAAGCATACTATCATACGATCTTCGACATTGCTCAGGGCACCGGATACCTGCCGTCCTTCGCAGCCGTTCCGACACGGTACATCAACAAGATATTGAACGAGGACTGGAGCGGCATGAACTACAGCAAGCGCATCTGGAGCAACACAAACAAGCTCGCTGAGGACCTGCGGCAGACACTGACAGCGGCAGCGATGACCGGTGAGAGTATAACAAAGACTTCCAGGAAGCTGGCGGAGGCATTCAATACCAGCGACTACAACGCTCGCCGGCTGATCAGGACAGAAACAACCTACGCAACGAACCAGGCTGAGCTGCTTGCATACGACGAGCTCGACATCGAGCGGTATGAGTTTGTCGCTACTCTCGATACACGAACATCGCCAATCTGTCAGAAGCAAGACGGCAAGATATACGAAGTGAAGGAAGCAAAGGCAGGAGTGAACCTGCCTGCAATGCATCCGAACTGCAGAAGTACAACAATACCGTACTTCGAGGACGGAATGCCAACGATGCGAGCTGCACGAGACGCAGACGGCAACCGCATCAAGGTACCGGCTTCAATGAAGTACGACGAGTGGTACAAGAAGTACGTCGAGCCGAAGGAGAAGAACCAGAGGCCGAGGACGCTGGCAGCACCTGCAAAGGGCAAGCCTGTCGAAGTCCCTGCAGCAGCACCGGCAGAGATACCGATGCCACAGGAAGGAAGCGGCGGCTATACAGACGTTAAAATACCAAAGAGAGGTAAATAATTATGTATCAGAGAAGAGATTTTAATTTAAAAGAGGTTGCGTTAAGCAACTCAATCAGATATAAACTTATCGAAGTTGAAAAGCTTCTGGATCAGATACCAAACTGCCGAGAAAAGAGCATTGCATTAACTCACATCGAGGACGCAATGCTTCACTCAAACCTTGCAATCACTGAAACAGGAATACCGGAGGAGTAAAGCATGGCCATGAGAGACGACAAATACCTGCTTTCTCAGGAGCAGGTCGAGAGAATACGTCAGATCCTTGAAAAAGGTGACCGTGTCGAGCTGATACCAGGTAAAGAACGGATTAAGATTATACAGGAAACCAGAAAAGAACACAAAATTGAATAAACCGTATCTCTAAGCGTTGAGATATAAGAGCCGAGCGTGGTTAGTTGTCTAACTGCGCTCGGTTTTTTTATACTTGCGAACAGAGCCGCAAGAGAAATATAGCTGCACAGCTCCCAGAGCGGAGCTGCATGAGGTGTTAGTTTACGGAAAATAACCGTTGTTATCCCGGGCGGCGGTTAATCCGGTTCAACTCCGGAACACTTCACCATTCAGGCGACGGCCTTTAAACGGATTCGTCTACTCTAACGTTAATGGAGGTATTAACATGAAAGAATTTTTAAGAATCCCTATGCAGTTTTTCGCTGAGGATCCTGACGGAACAGTTCCAGAAGGGACTGCAGGTGTTCAGGGTGATCCAGCGCCACAGGGAACAGAACCGCAGAAGACAGAACCTGCTCCGGCAGCTGACAAGACGTTCTCTCAGGCAGATGTCGACAAAATCGTCGCTGAGAGGTTAGCACGACAGCAGAAGAAGCACGAGGCGGAATTACAAGAAGCTGCACAGGTTGCAAAGATGACTGCAGCTCAGAAGGCAGAACATGATGCTAAGAAGCGTGAAGATGATCTTGTACAGCGTGAAAAGCTTATCGCTGAGAAGGAACTCAGATACACAGCTCTCGGCATTCTGGAAGAAAGCAGCCTTCCTGCATCACTTGTTGACTGCCTAAATCTGAGCAGCGCAGACAGCTGCAACGCATCAATTGAAGCACTCAAGAAGGCATGGCCGGAAGCCGTCAAGGCAGCGGTCAATGATGCCTTAAGAAGCAATAAGCCACCTGCATACGGTGGCGGAAACAAGGAAACAGATCCGTTTTTAGCAGAATTCGGATTATAAAAGAAAAGAGGTATGAACTATGGCAGTTAATCTCGCTGCAAAATACAGTGGTAAAGTTGACGAAGTCATCAAGAACGGTGCGCTCTCACAGCCTTCCGTAAATAATGACTACGATTTTATCGGCGTTAAGACAGTCAAGGTGTACAGCTTTGATCCTGTCGCAATGAATAACTACACACGTTCTGGAACATCCAGATACGGCTCACCTATTGAGCTTCCTGACACAACACAGGAAATGACACTCACACAGGACAGAAGCTTCACATTCACCATCGATAAGGGTAACAGAATCGATACTCCTGAGGGCGTGAGAAACGCTGCAAAGGCACTCCGTCGTCAGGTTGAGCTTGTAATTCAGCCTGAGATCGATAAGTACAGATTCACAAAGATCGCAGAGAACGCATCACACAAGTTCTTCGCAACATCCGGAATCTCAGCTTCTACAGCTTACAGCATGTTCCTGGAAGCTAATCAGGCAATTGATGAAGCTGATATCCCTTCAAGCGGCAGAATCGCAAATGTATCTCCTGTATTTCTTAATCTCCTGAAGCAGGACGATGCATTCATCAAGGCAGGCGATCTCTCACAGAATATGCTTATCAAAGGACAGGTAGGTGAGCTTGATGGTGTTTCAATCATCAAGGTTGCAAGCTCAAGACTTCCAGCAGGCTGTCTCTTTGAGATCACACACGCTGCTGCAACAGTAGGCCCTGTTAAGCTCGAAGAGTACAAGATCCATGAAGATCCTCCCGGAATCAGCGGTCAGCTTTGTGAAGGCCGTATATACTACGACGCTTTTGTCCTCAACAAGAAGAAGGACATGATCTCGGTGTACTACGGACAGACAGGCAGTCTCACTCTGACAGCTGCAGCAGGCTCTACAAGCACAACATCAAAGGTAACTGTAAGCGGCAACACAGCAGGCGGTACACTCAAATACAAGGGTGACTTCGCAAGCGCAGCAGCAGCTACAGGTGCTATTGACATCGGTGATGATGCAAGTGCATGGACAGCATTTCCTTCAGACGGTGTAGTAACTACAGCAAGCGGTAAGTATATCGCTGTTGCAGTAGTCGTTGACGGTAAGGTCGTAAGCGGTGGAACTGTAGCTGCTGTTGTTGGGTCCTGATGATTGACAAGCTGTTACTGTTACTCGGAAATCCGTGCGAATGCGAATGTGAAGAGGATACTGCCGAGACATGCCTGGAGCTGGCACAAGCTGCGGTTCTGGACTACATCGGCAGGTCCTCACTTCCGAAAACTGCGGAAAGCATCGTGATAAAGCTCGCAGTTATCTACTATAACCGTCTTGGCAACGAAGGTGAAGCAGCACGTTCCGAGGGCGGTATAAGCCAGAGCTTTGTCACAGACATTCCAGCGGACATTAAAAAGCAGTTGGACAACTATCCAAGAAAGGTCGGTGTGATTCATGCGACTGTCAAGGAATAAGATGCGGCCTGTGTTTATCTTCAAGATGGTGAACGTAGAATCAGACTACGTCGGCACCGAAAAGAAGATAGACCTCGTCGGCCGCTTCAACTGTATTGTAAAAACATCAATACGATCGAAGAAAGACGATGCAAAGCCGGCTAATGAAGTCAATGAAAGTGAAGTAATCTGTGAGCTCACGATACCAAAGGGTTATCACTTCAAGCGTGGTTTTATGGCCTCGCTTGAAAGCCCGGAGAAGCCTGATATGATTATCGATTCAATCGATAAGTATACAGAGCATAATATCTGTAAGCTGAAATCATGGAAATAAACCTTCGGTGTAACGGCCTTGACAACTGGCTCCGGAAGATTGGAGCGCTGCAAGGCCTGGAACGCAACCCAGAGGTAGACAAAGCTCTGGGCCGTGGAGCTGCCAGGATGCAGGCACAGGTAAAACTGTTGACACCTAAACATACCGGCAACCTTCAAAATAAAATCGTTCTTGATCATGTACAAATGATGGAATGGGCGATTGATACGAACGTCGAATATTCCATTTTCGTGGAATTCGGCACCGGCAAGCTCGGTGATCCTGCAGTACCGCATACCAGCAAAGACAGCTGGACCTATTACTCGGAAGAGCTTAAGAGGTTCATTACAACGCACGGTCAGGAGCCGGCTCATATGTTTACACAAGGCTTTGCACTTACATACAAGAAGGCTATAAACATAGTCGAAGTAGAGATAAGGAGATTGATAAGAAATGCTTGACCTTAACAAGAAAATCGGTGATCTCCTGAAAGAACTTGCGCCTGTCGAATTAGCAGGCTCTGAGAAAGAATTCACATTACCGTCGATATATATCAGCATGGTATCAAATAACACAGACGTGAGCATGGATAATAAAGACTTCCTCACGAGATTTGTATACCAGATAGACGCATATGCAGAAACACCTAAGAAGTGCTGCGAAATCGCAGCGGCCATAGACAGCATCATGCAAGAAAACGGATGGAAGCGTTCTAACGGAGCTCTAATCGGCAGGCAGCGTTATATGCTGACATACACAGCGATTGTCAGCGAGAAATTCAGTACATATAAGGAGTGATAATATGCCAGAGTTCAATAGCAAGGGCACGATCCTGAGCGTTGCAACAGTTCCTACAGGAAGCGCTGAGCCGTCATATAAAAAGCTTTACGGGCTGTTCACCGTTCCTGAAATGGGCGGTACACCTGAGATGATTGACGTTACCAATTTAGAGGACGCAATCAAGAGAAGCATACACGGCCTCCAGGATGTCGGAACAATGGACTTCGAGTTTTATACTACCGAAGACGAGACTGATACAAGCGAGCAGATCAGAGACACATGGAACACACTTGCAACATATGAAGCTGCAGGTGATTCACTGCTCTGGAAGTTAGAATATCCGGACGGCGAAGGATACACCTGGAAAGGAAAGCCAAGCCTCCGCAGACAGGCTGTTAATGTTAACGAGGCTATTAAATTCACATTAAACACAAGCCTCGAAACACCACTTACTCCGCTCTGATAAGGAGGACCGCATGAAACCATATGAAGTATTAACTGTCGGCGGCTGCGAGTACAACCTGAAGATCACAGCCGCTCATGCGGTTAGCCTGGAAGAAACGATCGGAACCGACCTCATAACCGGAATGGAGAAGTTCCCGGAGGTCAAGACACTTGCACAGTACTACCTTGCAGCAGTCAAGACGATGAACGACTCAATCAAGAAGGTTGAGGACGTGTATCAGCTCTTTGATGATTACATCCTCGGCGGCGGCACAATGGATGAGCTGCAGCTCCTGATGATGGACGTGCTCGAAACATCGGGCATACTTACCAAGGACACAAACGAAGCTCAAAAAAAAATGCTGTTAGGTCGCCGGGAAATGTTACAGAAGTTGTCAGAGGATATTACAGGAAATCTCTTAGAGTTGGCCTCCTCCCAGACCAGTTCTGGCAAATGAGCCTCGCAGAAATAAGAGATATCTATGAATACCGCACCGAGCAGAGGAACATGGAAATATACTCGCTCTCCGGAATGATAAGGACTGCGATAGTTACCGCATTCAACGAAAAGACGAAATTTCCACCAGCTCCTGGAAGTGAAGAATCAGGAGACTGGCACAAATCTGCTGCTTACCTCAGGGCAATATGTAAAGCGCAAGGAGGTGCAAAATGACAGTAGAAGAGCTGAGGCTTATCCTCAGAATCAACGGCACATCCACATACACACATTCACTTAATGAAGTCACAAATGTGACTAATAACTACACGAACAGCATCGGTGGTCTGACTTCCATGCTTGCAAAGTTTGTCTCAGCTGGCTTTATAGCGAAATTCGCAAAGGACTGCATCGAGGCAGCATCTAACCTGCAGGAAGTAAGTAACGTTATGAGCGTTACTTTCGGCCAGAACGCAGCGATAATAGACCAGTGGGCAAAGACACAAGCTGCAAGCTTCGGCCTTTCAGAGAAGGCAGCGAAGGACTACACAGGCGTCTACGGAACTATGGCAAAACAGTTCGGTGTATCTTTAGACCGTGCAACCAAGATGTCCATAGAGCTGACAAAGCTCACCGGAGACGTGGCCAGCTTCTACAACACGACCGATAAGATCGCATCAACGAAGCTGAAAAGCATATTTACAGGCGAGACCGAGAGCCTCAAGGAGCTCGGTGTAGTTATGACCGAGGCGAACCTGAACGCATATGCATTGCAGAAAGGCCTCGGCAAGACAGTGAAGCAGATGTCAGAACAGGAGAAGGTCCTGCTCCGATACAGCTTCGTTATGGATAAGCTCTCACATACACAGGGCGATTTCCAGAGAACGTCTGATGGCTGGGCAAACTCAGTCAGATTGTTGAAACTTAACCTTGAAAACCTCAAGGTCGAGATAGGAAATCAGCTGCTCCCTGTTGCAGGTCAAGGCTTAGCAGCCATTAACAGAGGCCTGCAGGCTATAAGTCCTATGCTCATATCTGTAGCTCAGACAATCAAGTACTACGGAGAGGCCTGGAAAAATGCATCAGCGACAACCAAGGCATTTATAAAAATAGCACTGTCTGCTGCTGCTATACTTGCAATAGCTCCTAAGATAATCGCTATGACAAGCGCAGCAGTCAAGCTCCTGACGATAGATATAGTAACACTCGGCGGAGCAATGAAAGCGCTGCTCGGCATCGTAGGCATCGTTCTGGCGGTGGCTGCAATGGCAAGTCTTACAAAGCAGGTAAGCGAGCTGAAGAATACATCTACCGACATTGTAAACGTCGGAGATTCTGCCGAGATCAGCGCAGACGCTGTAGACGATCTGTCCGATGCACTCGACGGTCTGGCAAGCTCTGCGGAAGGACTCGACACGTTCCTGGCATCCTTCGACGAAGTCAACAAGGTAGGCGGTGGCAGCTCACTGATGAGCAACCTCGTCAATACTGACGACCTCGCAAACATCATGGCTGCTGCATCAGGCCTTGACGATCTCAACGGACTCATGGACAGCCTTGGCAGTGACATCGACGGTCTCAGCAATCAGCTTGGCGCATTCGCAGGCAATCAGATCTTCACGAAGGAGTGGTGGGAAACGACCAAAGGCCATGTAAAAGGCTGGTGGGATTACTTCACCACATCACTGAAAGACGGCACCTGGAAAGATGATTTTCTCAGGTCTCTGGAAGAGGTCGGGGGCTGGATGGAAGAAAACTTCCCTGAATGGTCAAACTTCTGGGAAAAGGTCGGTGAAAAGATATTCGACCTCAAGACTGTGTTCATTGATCCAGTGATTGATGCGTTCCAGAAGCTAAATGACAAAATATTGGAGCTGGCTCAGAAGTTCGACGACAGCAAGTGGTCAAACTTCTGGGAAGGTGTAGGCTCAAACTTATACGACATAATGAATGCAGAAGTTACCATAGGACACGGTGGCGGTCACCAGAGATACGCTGCCGGTGGCATTCCAAACAAAGGCTCATTATTCATCGCCGGTGAGAGCGGAGCCGAGCTTGTAAGCAACTTCGGCGGCTCTCAGACAAGAGTAATAAATCAGTCACAGATCAACAACAACTCGCAGCCTACAATTGCATTCACACCGACAATTATGATCGACGGAAGGAAGATATCCGCAGTAGTCGTTGACGATATCAACAACACCACACGTTCAACAGGCAATTCGCCATTAATTCAAATGGGATAGGAGGATATGTATGTTCAAAATAGGATCAACAGATCTTCCAACACCAAAAAACGTGACGTATTCTCAGAATAAAATCTGGTCAAGAAATACCGGCCGTTTGGATAATGGATATTTTTTTGGTGATTTGGTTACTATCAAAAAAAAATACGAGGTCACATTTCCACCGCTCTCACCATCAGACCTTGAAACGGTCAGAGCTGCGGTGAATGCAGACTTCGCAACAGTTAAGATTACAAATGCAGAAGGCGGCACGGATGAAGTAACAGCCTACTTCGGAGATCTTAATGTAGAATCATACTCCTGGAATAACAAAATACAATATGCCATAAACGCAAGCATATCAATTATTGAAAGGTAGGTGATAGGATGTTACCAGGTGCAAGTGGTGTTAATGTAACACCGAGAAAACTCAGCTGTAAGCTGGTAATCGGTAATAATTCTATCACCAACGTACAATTGCTTACATATGCATCTGACTGGTCGGGAAATATAACGATAGGTCAAGTCATATCAAGCTACATTACAGCGACAATACCTACACCGAGCTTCAGCCTGGCTGGCGCAAACGTCTCGCACAGCATGGGATACGGAAGCCCAACAACATGGGTAGATATAGGACAGTACAAGATTGAAGAATCCAGCATACGTTCAAGGCAGGGGTATACGTCTTTCTCGGCCTACGACAAGCTGCACAACACTGTCAATACGTACTACTCGGCACTTACATTCCCTGCAACGCTGCAGGAAATCTGTGACGAAGTATGCAGGATGATCGGTATAACGTCTACCAACATCGGCATTAACTTCACGGTCACAGATAACATCCTCGACGGCTACACGCTGCGAGATGTACTCGGCTTTGTGGCTGCAATGTGCGGAAAGAATGCATACCTTTCTCCGACAGGGCAGCTCGAACTCAGATGGTTCACTTCATCGGGATATATAGCAGACGGCACACGTGCCAACATTCCGTACATCGGAGAAAGCAACAGCGTCGTGAACAGACTGATTTGTCAGAATGATTCTGGTGTTATATCATCTGGATCCGGCGCAGGAATTTATTTTACATGCCCGATAATGACTCAGGACTGGCTCGACTGGCTCCAGGGGAATCTATCAGGCTTCTCATATCGCAAGGCAGATGTAGATATACCTTGTGGCAATTTCTGCATCCAGAGCGGCGATATTATTACAGTCACAACGACTGGTTCAAGCTTGACCGTTCCTGTAATGGCTAATAGCTGGACTTACGACGGAGGCGTCTCGTCGAACGTATCAGCATATGATGTAAGCGATTACAGCGGCACAGCTAACAACGCTGAACGCTCTGCAACGGCTCAGAGAGTTCAAGGCATACTGGATGCCAAGAGAGCGGAAAGCCGTGAACAGCAGCAGTATATAAATATACAGGGCGATATACAGTACGCAACAGAGTTAATTACAGGAGCTCAGGGCGGCATCATCCGCACCAACTTCGGCGGCAATGGAAAGCCGGCAGAGTTTTTGATACTTGATACTGGTGACATTCAGACGGCAGTCAGAGTGTTCAGGCTTAACGAAAACGGCCTGGGATTCTCGAACGCAGGCTACAACGGACCTTACGAGACGGCAATAACCTACGACGGCCTTATAGTAGCGGACCGCATATCAGGCAATAAGATCTCTGGTGTGAAGTTTGAATCGCTGATAAATACAATCAACGGAGTAGCACCGCACATCATGATCGAGAACGGTGGCTATACTATCAACAAGGTCTCTGTAACCGACGGTGCAATCACCAGCGGACCTACAACAGTCGGAAAACTGTTCTTCATCGACCGTTCAAGAATACAAGGCGAACGTGATACAGTAGCACTGCAGGTCACAAGCGGTAATTGCTTCGTAATTGGTACACTGGATCCAAACGGATGGGATCTCGGAACCTCAGACTTCATATACTACTCGGACCTTTCAGTAGCTCCTTCAGGAGCTGAGAAGTTCCAGCTCTATGGTAACATGAAGTTGTTTGGTAACTTGTTCTTCGGATCCGGAGCGACAGACAACCTGAATAGTCTTAAATCAACTGTAGATAGCTTATCCGCTGCTGTATCAAATCTCACAAGTGCGATAAATACAATCAATGGTCAGATCGCTGACCTTGACCGCAGGGTAACTGCACTGGAGAATCAATAATATGAATATTTACGTAGGAAAAGATGCTGTATGTGGAATACAGCTTACAATAGACAGAGTGTGGCGATACGTCATGACTGCAACCGACGTGCTCACCGTGAAGGCTGCCGACGAATACGGAAACGTGATTGCTCAGGAGCTGACAGCTGAGGACGTAGACAGCATAGACAAGATGGTAACGGTCCGCTTCACAGCGAATCAGACAGCACAGCTCATGCCTGGAAGAGGCAAGCTCATGGCGTACCTTAACGACCTTGTCGTCGTTCAGCCACAAAAAATAATTATAAAGGGGGCTTTATAATGAGTAATGGATGCTGTGGATGGTTTCCACCTCCACCACCTCCTGACATGGACGATAAGAACAGATTCGGACCGGAAAACAGGTTCGTCGGCGACATTGAAGACGGTAAGCGTTATCCCTTCGACGTTTATAAAAAGGAAGAAACATACAGCAAGGAAGAGGTCTATAACAAAGAGGAATCCGATGCAAAGTATGCAACCGAAACAGAAGCAGTCGATATCAGAGCAAGGCTTGATGCTCTCGAATACAAGAACATCGTGATCAGCAGCTTCTCTGCTGCTCCACCGGTGAACGAGCTCGGCAGCAGCCAGACAATCACACTCGGCTGGAGCTTGAACAAAACTGCAACATCGCAGAACATCAACGGCTCTCCTGTAACAGGAAACTCAATGCAGTACACAGGTGTTACAGTCAGCACAAGCTACACGCTGACCGTCAGCGACGGTCAGACAAGCGCAAGCAAGACGGCTTATGTCACATTTGCAAACCGTATATACTACGGAGCAGCAGCAGACCTGACAACAGTCACAAGTCTGAGCTCAGTTCTCAGTAACGATCCAGAGCGCACGATTACAGTCGATGCCGGAGCAGATGAGTACATCATCTATGCTATTCCCGCAAGGCTCGGAGATGTAACATTCTTCGTATCTGGCTTCGAGGGTGGCTTCGAAGCGCCTGAGGAGCAGACACTGACAAACGGCAGCGGATATCAGGAAACATACAAGGTTTACCGCAGCACAAGAGCAAGTCTCGGCGAGACTACTATCGAAATCAAGGAGGTGTAAGTAATGCCAGTATACGTTATTGATACGCTGAAACCGAAAAACGGTCTTGACTTTCCTGTTGTCGAAGCTGTTGACGTTGCTGTCGAAGGTTATGCCAGCCTTGCCGATGCTGTAACGCATTTTGCAACTGATACAGCAATCACAGCTATTAATGCAGCACTTGATTTAAAGGCTGATAAAACAACAACTGCAAGCTTACAGGCTCAGATAGATCAGATAGCACAGGCTGCAGGCACAGGCACAGCTGACACCGAGATCGCTCAAGCGAGAATTGACTCAGAAGGAAATAGCCATACCACACTTGCAGAACGTATCAATTTTGACAACTCTCAGATCTATGAGAGCATGAAAAACAAACTTGATATAGAGTACGGCAAAAACATCTATAATAAAAACTCTCCTTATAAGCGAACCAACGCATATGTTGCTGCTGGAAGCGGTGTTCTGAGCACTCTTAATAATTATCAGGTCGTTACAATCAGCGTAAAAGCAGGCGATAAGTTAAGTTTCAACAAAACTAACGCACACGTTGCGTTTTTCAGCCAGTACACAGATATTACAACAGCAACTGTCGGTGCAAGATTAGGTGGTTATATATCAGGCTTCTCGGATAGCAACGAGCAGGGATATACAGTTCCTGCCGGTGCTGTAATGATGACATACTCCGAACCTGTTAATAATACTAATTCACAAATAGAATATGGCAATAGTTCTACTACATATGCTGCATTTGAAAGCGGCATAAAAGCAGAGCACGTCATAGGACTGTCCTCTATCATCGGCGATCAGGATGCTGCTATTGATGCAGTTGAAACCGGAATAGAAGCTGCTAATGATAATATTGATGAACTTGAAACAGGAATAGGCGTTAATTTCGCCGAAAACCGCTTTGATAAGACAACAATTACAAACGGCAAAACCTTTGATAGTTCAGGCAATGTAATAGATGGCACATCTTCAGATAATCTTAGCGATTATGTCGATGTAACTGGAAGAAGCTTTGCAATCGTTGGTTCGTACAACAGCAACAGATGGACAACATTAAACACCTATATTGTTGCTTACGATTCATCAAAAGAAAAACTTACAACACGACAGGCAACAGGAAGCAAATATACACTTCCAGCCGGAACTAAGTATATCAGATTCAGATTTGAAACGGCATACACCAATTACATCATGGTTATCACAAGTGACCATGTTCCAACAGCTTACGTTCCGTATGGAACAGAAACTGATTATCTGTATGGCGTTAAGCAGCTCATATCACCAGTCTATAATCAGATTGATACAAAACTTGACATCGATCACAGCAAAAATATCTATGATAAAAACGCTGAAAACAAAAGGCTGAATATGTATATAGCCGCAGGAAGTGGCGTTCTGAATGCTCTCAACGGCTATCAGGCGGTTATGCTTCCGGTTGAAGGTGGGCAGGAAATCAGTTTTAATAAATCTGATGCGCACGTCGCTTTTTTCAGCAAGTATACTGATATAACTGAGATATCTGCAGGATCTGCGATAAGTGGATATATTTCTGGATTCGCTAACGATGCAAAACAGGGTTACACAGTTCCAGAGAATGCCGTTGCAATGGCATATTCTGAACCGATCAATACTGCAAATGCGCAGATAGAATACGGCGAGAGCTCAACGTCTTACGTTCCATACAAGGAAGGACTTAACGCTGATAAGATCATCGGACTTCCTGAGTTTGCTGAGACTGTAACTGTTGGAACTGGGCAGGACTATACATCACTGCTTGAAGCACTGAAAGACAGCGGAGCTAAGCACATCAAGGTTCTTGGCGGCGTTTATAATGTAGTCGATGAATACAAAGCATACTATGGTAATGATTTCTTTGAGAATTACACAGGATATTCGGATTCAGATACCGATGATTTCCTTAAAGGCTTATGGCTTGAAGATGTAACACTTGAAATGGACGCGAATGCCATTGTACTGTATGACTACGACGGAGACAACACCACAGTTGGCGATCAGTTCTCAGTTTTCTCAGTAGGAAAAAACATTGAAATGATAGGCGGACAAATCAGAGTTGAAAATCAGATGTGCAGATATATGATACACGATGATTTCAAAAACTGGAATACAGGCTCTAACATTTACAGAAATATCATTTTTGATGGAAATGTAAGAAGCAGTGCAGTAATAGGCGGTGGCTGTGGAAGGCAGAACACCTATATAGTTGAGGGCTGCGTATTCCTTAATAACTCCCGTCCTTATGATATATCATATCATAACAACGGCAACAACGGCATTAATTTCCTTGATGTACATGGCTGCTACGGCAACGCACAGTGTGCTTTCCGTTGGTATGGCACAGGCACAGATATGACAACATGCATTGCACATGACAATCATTTCGGAAGCATCGTTTGCGAAGCTCATACATCAGCACCGCACGACATTGAAAATATGCGGATGTATGCATGGAACAATGAGGTATCGCCGTGAAAGGAGTGATATAATGATGGATAATGAATCCTTGAAAGAATGGTGCTTGTCTACATTCGTCCAGAAGGATGCCTGCTCCGACAGACACGAGAAGACAGACGAGAAGATCAACGCTCTCCTGCTCGACAATGGCAAAATCAACACAAAACTCTCACTCATTCAGTGGCTCGGCGGCATTGCCGCCGGGGCCAGCATCGGAAGTATAATCACATCACTATACAGCGTAATCTTCAAGTAAGTAAGAAGGTGAGCTCGTGGATAGTAGTAGTAAATGTTACAACTGTCACTTAGAATCGGAGTGGCAGGAGCACTATAGAATGGCAGTAAAACGATTTGACAGCAACATCCAAAAAGCACTGGTCATAACGATGATTTCTGTGATAGTAATGCTGATTTGCATTACTATCACAGCTGCAACCGTTATGAACGTTATAAAATTCATAAACAGTTTTGAATACGTAGAAGAAACAACATATTCCATTGAGCAAGATAGCGAAGGAATCAACACCGCCATGATCGGCGGAGAAAGTAACGAGGTGATTATAAATGGGGCAGAAGATAACTGAAAAGAAAAAATGTTACTGGCGGAAGAAGTCAGCACCTACACGTGGAGCTCACGAAACATCAGGCGTTTTCGGTGGCATCTGGCTCCGGGCCGCTCTAATCAGAGCAGTTCGCACGGTAGCTCAGACAGCAATTGCAACAATCGGCACAAGTGCAGTATTATCAGACGTAGACTGGAAGATAGTCGCTTCGGCTTCTGTCCTTTCCGGTATACTTTCGATTTTGACTGCCTTTGCAGGCCTGCCTGAGGTAGATCAGGCAACAACTTACGAAGAGGAGGGCGAATAATGGGAAATCTCTCAGCACATTTTGACAGTTCAGAATTTGTATGCGGCTGCTGTGGCAAGTCTATAAAGATGTCAGATCTGCTCATTGAAAGACTGGAACAGCTCCACTCCTTGATGGGAGCAAAGGCAGTATACATCAATTCAGGATATCGCTGCAACAACAATCCCTGGGGATCGCCGACAGATGCACACCGCAAGGGAATGGCCGCTGACATTAGGGTACAGCGTAAGGACGGAAGCTATTACACAGCTGAGGACATCGCCGAGGCAGCTGAACGTGTAGGCTTCAAAGGTATAGGTATCATGGAGCCGGACAGCTGTCACGTCGATACCAGAGGCGACGAGCCTTATATCTACGACTGGTGGCACGGCAACGAGACCAAGCAGATTGACTGGACTAAGGATTCAGGACACACTTTTATCCGTGGTACAGTCTTCGACGGTGAAAGAAATCCTGCTCCTTCTGAGGAACACACCAAAGACGAACTCCTCCAGGAGCTGAAAGCATTGTACGAGAAGTACTCATAAAGCACTATGAACAGATTCACCACTATATCTAACTCAGAGCTGACAGCACTGATCGATGAATGGGTGAAGGGACAGCGTGACAGAGCCATAATGAAAAGAAGGCTCATCGACTGCATACGTCTGGAACCGCTCGCCGAGGAATTCGACCTCTCTGTACAGCACGTCGCAACAATAGTTTCAAAAAATATTAAGATTTTAAGTGCAAAAACAAGTAAATAACAATGAAAAAAGCTTAATCCGCTTGATGGTGGATTAGGCTTTTTTGTTTTATACTAAAGATGGTGAATCAATATGTACGAATTTGTAAACGTGAATCCATGCAAGCGACGGCTCGGAGATTGCGTTATCCGTGCCTTGTCTCTCGCCCTTAATCAACAGTGGGAAAGGACATACATAGATCTCTGCATCGAGGGATATATCCAGTGCGATATGCCAAACGCAAATAACGTCTGGGAAGCGTACCTCATATACAAAGGATTCAAGCGGTATCCTGTAGCGGATGTTATGACCTTCGAGGAATTCGCAAAGGCTCATCCTGACGGACAGCTCTATGTGGTGGCCACTGGCTCTCATGTGGCAGTGATAAAAGACAATACGCTGTATGACAACTGGGACAGCAGTGACGAAATAATTGCATACTACTTTATAAAGGAGTAAACTATGCCTTACAATTCATTTATGCCGAATACCTACAATCCATATGTACAGCAGTATCAGCAGATGTTACAGCCTCAGGTCCAGCCGCAAGCTCAGACACAGCAGTCAAGCGGTGGTCTACTCTGGGTGCAGGGCATCGAAGGAGCAAAGAGCCACTTTGTGGAACCGGGGCGCTCCGTGCTGCTCATGGATTCAGAAAGCAATTCGTTTTTTATAAAGTCTGCTGATACTTCAGGTATGCCTTTACCTCTTAGGATATTTGACTATCAAGAAAGAACCACTCAGCAAGCACCACAGCACCCCACAGCAGCGGCCGCAGACACAAGCACATATATTACACGTGAAGAATTTGAAAGCCGTTTAGCGGCAATTACAGCAGTTACAGAAAGGACTGATATCAATGCCGAGTGAGCTTTATAGTGCTATTGGTAGTGACAAGAATGTCTCTACCAATCAGGATCCGAGAAGTGCAGCAATGAACCGCATGAAGGAAATGGGTATAAAT
>Ga0326512_10001260_pt1 | contig 19953 bp, 16 predicted proteins | sample 1_2617_0518_D_FD_203652 | JGI IMG/M metagenome (GOLD analysis project Ga0326512, IMG submission 203652) | Bovine rumen microbial communities from UC Davis, California, United States - 1_2617_0518 | ecosystem: Host-associated > Mammals > Digestive system > Stomach > Rumen | place: USA... | reverse complement strand
TGGGTATCTTGGCTGTTCGCTAAAAAGAAGTATAATGCTGAGGTAGACACTAATCTAATCGAAAACATGCAGAAGTCTCTTGATTTCTACATGAAGCTGTCAGATGACAATAAGGTAAGACTTGATGAAGCTCTTAAAAGAAATGATACTTTAGAGGGGGAAATAAAAGACCTGAGGAAGCAGATGTTTGAGTTAATGAATAATATCTGTTACGACATGACATGTGAGCTTAGGTCAAGACAGCCCAAAAGAGAGTTGAAAGCTAAATCAAAAACAACACAAAAGGAGTGTAAACATGATACTAAAGAAGGGAAATAAAGGAAGTGAAGTGAAAGAACTTCAAAAGCTGCTTCACTTATATGAAGATGGTATCTTTGGTCCTCTTACTGAGGAGGCAGTAAAAGAATTTCAGAAAGCAAATGGTCTCATAGCCGATGGTATAGTGGGGGATAAGACATGGGCAAAGTTGAAAGGTGGTCTTGTCAAATCTTCAAGAGTTATCAATGAAATCATTGTTCATTGCTCTGCTACCAAGGAAGGTCAGGACTTTACTACTGCTGATATTAAGAGATGGCATTTAGCTAGAGGGTTCTCGGATATAGGGTATCACTATGTTATCTATAGAGATGGAAGTGTTCATGCTGGAAGGAATGTGAACATAGGTGGTGCTCATTGCACAGGACATAATTCACACAGCATAGGTGTATGTTACATAGGAGGTCTAGACAAGAACAACAAGCCAAAGGACACAAGAACTGATGCACAGAAGAAGTCCTTACTGAGCTTGCTAACACAGCTGAAGAAGTTATATCCTAAGGCAAATATTTATCCTCATAATAAATTTGCCAATAAAGCATGTCCCTGCTTTAATGCAGAGGTTGAATACAGGAACTTATGATGGAAGAATGGAGAATAGTCAAAGAGTTTCCTAAGTATGAGGTCTCAAACTTAGGAAGGGTAAGACAAATTAGAAATAGTAAGCTAATCTTCCAAAAAGACCACACCCAAGGATATAAACAGGTCACTCTCTATAGTGGGGGTAAGGCTCATTATAGGTATGTACACAGGCTTGTTGCTCAAGCTTTCATACCAAACCCTAGTGGGCTTCCGTTTGTAAACCATAAAGATGAATGTAAAACTCATAATTGGGCAGATAATCTTGAGTGGTGTACTCCCGAATACAATGCTAATTATGGCACATGTCGTTATAGAATGGCTAAAAAGAAGAGTCAAAAGGTGAAGCAGTACACTAAAGATGGGGTACTCATTAGAGAGTGGGGTAGTTGTATTCAAGCAGAAAAGGAGTTGGGACTTAGAAGAGGGTCAATCTCCTCATATATAAACTCTGAGTTTCATTGGGAAAAGTCAGATTAAATAATATAATTTCACTTGCAAAGTATAAGTAAAAAACTTATCGTATTGCACGATACAAAAAGTTTTCTTACCTTTGCACTGTTTTATAAACTAATTAGGAGAAAACTATGGAAGGATTAGATTTTGGAACAATGCTGGATGATGAGCAGATGAACTCATTATTTGGTGAGCAGGAGGATGACACCCAGCCTGAAGAGAAGAAAGAGGGTGACGACGAAAACAATGACAAGGACAAGAATAAAACTGCTGAGGTAGACCCCGAAGGAATGTTCGAGGGAACACCAGAGAGCGTAGGCAGTGAAGACAACAAGGATAATGAGGAAGATACTACTTCTGAAAAGGAAGGTACTTCTCCTGACTTCTTCTCTTCCATTGCCAATGCCTTTGCAGAAGAGGGTATCTTCCCAGACCTTGATGAAGAAACTATTAAGGGTATCAAGACAGCTGAAGACTTTAGAAAAGCTATTGACGAGCAAATCAAGGCAGGTCTTGATGAGCAGCAAAAGAGAGTTGCTGATGCCCTTAATAATAATGTAGAACCTGACAAAGTAAGACAGTATGAGAATCTTATTGCTTACCTAAACACTATTGATGAGGAAACTATCTCTGCTGAAGGTGAAGAGGGTGAAGTACTAAGAAAGAAGATTCTTTTCCAAGATTACATCAACAGAGGGTTCTCAAAGGAAAGGGCTGAGAAGGCAGTAAACAGAGCAATCACCAATGGTACAGACATTGAGGATGCAAAGGAAGCCCTTGAAAGTAACAAGACATTCTTCAAGGAAGAATATCAACAGTTACTTGATGATGCCAAGGCTGACTGGGAAAAGGAACAAGAAGAGAATAGAGCTAAGGCAGAAAGACTAAAGAAGTCAATCCTTGAAGAAGACATTAAGTTCTTTGAAGATGTAGATGTAAGTAAGGACATAAGACAGAGGGCATTTGATGCTATCAGTAAACCTATTTACAAAGACCCAAAGACTGGTGAGACCTACACAGCAGTTCAGAAGCTTGAACTTGACAATAGTGAGGAGTTCCTTGCAAAGCTAGGTCTTATTTATGCTCTTACTGACGGTCTTAAGAACATTGATGGTCTTGTTAAGAAGAAAGTAAAGAAAGAGGTAAAGAGAGGCTTCTCTGAACTGGAAAATAAAATCAATAGCACTAGAAGGGACTCAAGAGGCAATCTTAAGTTTGCCAGTGGTGTTGATGATGCAGAATCAATCCTAGGAAAGGGAATGAAACTCGACCTATAAAAACAATTAAATAATTCCTAATTCAAAACAACTATGGCAAGAAATTTACTAGGTAAGTTTCAAACGATGGAGTTTAGCTCTTGGAAGGGCTTAACAAAGGACAATCACCTTGGAGCAATTTTCAGAGCAGCACCTCAGAAGGCTAGTAACCTCATGGTTCAGCTTCTAGCACAGAAGAGAGGTAGAACTCTTGACACACTGCTAAGTCAGTTCCCAACTAGGGAGTTTGACACAGCTGATGAGTACACATGGGATGTTATTGGTAGTACCCGTCAGAACATTCCTCTTATTGAGGCAAGAGATGAGAATGGTACAGTAGTTACTGCTGCAAGTGGTAATATTGGTGCAGGTACTGCTCCTTTCTATCTTGTATTTGGTAAGGACTGGTTTGCAGATGGTGAGTACATCGTTGGTAATCTCAACGAGATTTATCAGTTTAGAATCCTTGGTGATGCAAGGATGGAAGGTACTAATGCTGTCTACAGAGTAGAGCTTGCTGGCGGAAATGAGGATGGTGTTCCTGCTGAGAGACTCCTTGCAGGAGAGCAGTTCAGCATTGAGGCAGCATTCGTTGAAGCTGAAATGTCAAGAGAGGTTGGTGATGTAAGGTTTGCATCTCCTGTTTCTATGAGAAACGAGTTCTCTCACATCAGAATCAAGCACAAGGTTCCAGGTAACAAGCTAAATAGAAAGCTAGCTGTTGGTGTGCCTATCATCGTTGACAACAAGAAGGGAACTACTAACATGTGGATGCACTATGTAGACTATGCTGTGGAGACACAGTTTGCTGACTACAAGAACAATGCACTTGCATTTGGTAGGTCTAACAGGAACTCAAATGGTGAGTACACAAACATTGGTAAGTCTGGTAACGTCATTAAGACTGGTGCAGGTCTGTATGAGCAGATGGAGGTAGCCAACACAATCTACTACAATGAGTTCAGTCTTAAGCTTATTGAGGAGGCTTTATATGACCTTTCTTATGGTGAGCTTGACCTGAAGAACAGAGTATTCCTAATGAGAACAGGTGAGAAGGGTGCTATCCAATTCCACAAGGAAATTCTTAAGGAGGTTAGTGGATGGTCAATGTTCACTCTCAATGGTGATGCTCTGTCTGTAGTGCAGAAGGCTGACAGTCCTCTACATCAGAATGCTCTTAAGGCTGGATTCCAGTTTGTAGAGTATATGGCTCCTAATGGTGTTACACTAAAGCTTGAGGTTGACCCATACTATGATGACCCTGTAAGAAATAAGATTCAGCACCCACTTGGTGGTCCTGCTTTCTCTTACAGATATGACATCATGGACATTGGTACAATGGACCAGCCTAACATCTTCAAGTGTACTGTTAGAAATGAGCCTGAGTACAGAGGTTATCAGTGGGGTCCATTTAGAAATCCATTCACTGGTGAGGCTAACAACCCATACGCTAGCTTCGATGAGGATGCTGCTGTTATCCACAAGTATGCAACCTTCGGTGTATGTGTTCTTGACCCAACTAGAACAATGTCTATCATCCCTGCTGTCCTACAGGGCTAATATAGGATTTACAGGTGAGGGAGGGGGTGCTTCCTTCCTTACCTTTCTTTTTATAACAACTTAAAGGAGAAGTAAAATGGCTAAAGAGAAGAATGAGCAGGTAATGCTCGATGAAGAAGCAATCAATAGTACTGAAAGAGTGCAAGTCCCTATACAGGAAACTCCAGCTGGTGCTAATGTCACCAGAGTATCAACTGAAAGAGAGAATCTCGTCAATTGCCTAAAGAATGAAAAGGTAATTGTAAGGTTCATTTCTAGGGCAAGAGGTATGATTACAGACCCAAGACATATTCTATATGGAGGTATGGCAGCTGGCTCCAAGATGAGAGTCACTACTCCTCTTCTTAGGTCAGGTAGCTATGCAGATGTTCTCACAAAGGATGAGAAAAAGTTCCTTGAATATAAGTTAGGACTTGAGCCTAATGCGCTCAGCGTACATAACAGAAATAACAACTTCTGGAGTGATGCTAATCCACAAGGTATTGGTAGGGTTGAACTTATCAAGGGAGACAATCCTTTAGACCTTTCTAATCCTATTGATTACATCAAGTATAAGATACTCCTAGCCAATAAAGACCATATTGCCCCATCAATACAAGCACTTCAAGACAGACCTAAGGCAACTTACAAGTTTGTCATTATCAATGAAGGAGATACAGCCAAAGCTGCTAATACGAGAGTTACTCTTAAGGCACAGGCTTATATGGAGTTTGGTAAGGTCAACGAGGATAAGGAGAAGATGAGGGTCATCATCGAGACTATTGATGGTAGACCTACTGCTAGGGATAGTAAGCTAGAATACCTACAAGGTAAGATTGGCGAACTCATTGAAGCAAATACCAAGATGTTCTTACAGGTGGTAAGAGACCCTCTGTTAGACAACAAGGTTCTGATTAAGAAAGCAATTGAGGCAGGTGTTATTGCTAATAGAGGTAACTACCTATATCTAAAGGATGGTAATATGCCTTTATGTGATAATGGACAAGAGCCTACACTAAATATTGCTGCTAAGTACTTGAGCCTTCCAAAGCATCAAGACCTCAAGTTTTCAATTGAGGCAAAAGTAAAGTAAAGTAAAGTTATGACAATACCAGAATTTAGTACTGAGTTCGATGTCCTCTTTAACAATATAACTTCTAACCAAGCCCCAGGCCTCAATGAATATGAGAAGTCTGTATTCTTGACAAAAGCTCAATCACAACTTGTGAATGAGTACTTTAATACAAGAACAGACGGTTTTGGAGGGGGCTTTGACGGAAGTCAAAAAAGACAATATGATTTCTCTAGTCTTATATGTGTAGCAGAGTTATCTGATTACAATGATGCCTCCTATATAAAACTAGATAAAAGAAGTAGGGTGTTCTTGTTTCCTTCTGACTATTTTCTTGCTGTTAATGAATCAATTTCGGATGGTGTATTCCAGTATGTCATAACCCCATTAAGCTATGGAGAATATCAGAGGCTGATGCTTAAGCCTTATAATTTCCCAGTGAAGAGAGGAGTATGGAGGCTAAACACTAGCATTAAGGAAAATGTTGAAGGTGGAGAAGTTATTAGTACACAGCCTATTGTAGAGATTATTGGAAAGTTTCAGAAGACTGAACAGGAAGGAGAAAGTGTTCCTACAGAACATATAACTTATAATTTAAGGTATATCAAAACTCTGTCCCCTATAGTACTGGATGACTTGTCAAACTATGGTACTGATTTGACTATTAGAGGTGTTACTCAAGAAACTCCATGTCAACTGCCTGAGGAAACACATCAAGAGATACTCGAAAGGGCAGTTACTTTGGCTAAGATTGCATGGCAAGGTGGTACTGCAACACAAGCAGCAGCACAACAGAGAAACGATAATTAGCAAAAATAACGGTTATGACTATTCCAGAGTTTAGTAATACTTTTGATACTTTACTTAATAGTTACGGCACACAAGCCCAATTTGGGGAGCAAGTTTCAAAGAGACAAATTGTGCTAGATGAATATGAGAAGTCCCTCTATCTAACTAAGGCACAAGAAGAGGTAGTAGTTAACTTCTACAATGGAAAGAACCCCTATGGGGACTCCTTTGAGAGCACTGAGGAAATGAGAAGATACCTTGAAAGCCTAGTTAAGACCAAGGTTTACTCAACTGAAGAGCAAGTCAGTGGCACTGGGGTGTCCGATAATTCAGTGTTCTATAAGCTACCTAACGATGTGGCATTTATCACAATGGAGCAAATCACCTATGAGGATGAAGCCCTAGGATGCTATAGTGGTAGCACTGCTACTGTATATCCAGTTACTCAGGATGAATACAGCAGGATAAAAAACAACCCCTTTAGGGGCCCAACTAGGTACAAGGCAATCAGGCTTGATACAGGAAATAACACTGTAGAGCTAGTCTCTAAGTATAAGATAAGTGAATACCTATTGAAGTACCTTTCAAAACCTGAGCCTATAATCCTAGAAGATTTACCCAATAACCTTACTATTGAGGGAAGATGGGAACATTCAGAGTGTAAGCTCAATTCAATATTACATGACACTATTCTTGAGAGAGCAGTTCAGATAGCTCTTCAAGCCAAAGGGATAAGTGTAACTAAGTAACTTATTGTTTAATTAAACATTTACAAAAATGGAAATTTTTACAGCGAATCAAGTAAACCAGGTGTACGTGGCTAATGCTTACAAGGCTACTAATGCAAACGTAAAGCTTACAAAGGCTGATACCCTAGGAACAATCGCAGTTGGTAAGAACACAGTAGAGGGAGCTATCTACTTCCAGCATGTTGGTGCTGGTGGACTGACAAGAAGTGACCTAATTGATGTAAAGAAGATTCTTTACGGAAAGGCTACTCCTGCAAGTGCAATGGCTAGAAACCTTAAGGTAGCTACAATTACTCTAAAGAGTAACCTTCTAAACAGCAACAAGCTGACTACTGATGAGGACTATGTTCTCAGAATTAAGTTTGACCAAGTTATTGGTCTATCTCCTGAGCATCAGTACTGGAAGTACGGAGTTGTAAAGGGAGTAAAGGATATGACTGCTACTAACTTCTACAAGACACTCGCTCTCAGCATTGCTAAGAATATGTCAAGAGAGGCAGTACAGTTAGTATCTGTGTTCCTAAAGACTTCAAATAGTGAGGTTGAGGTTACTTCAGCAACAACTGAAAGTTCTCTAACAGGAACCTATACTGGAGTAATTATAAAGGAGGTTGAGCAGGATTGGATTCTTGGTATCAAGCAGCAGAGACCTGTATCATTTACAGTTGAGCCTGTAAGCATCAAGTTTAATGACAGTGATTTTGTCTGGGGTGATGTAGCTTACACAAATGGTGCTGTAATTGGTAATGGTAAGAAGATGGCTGACTATGAGTACTTCTACATGGGTGAAAGAGGTGACCAGTACAGAATGGTGAACTGGCCAGACTATGTACCTACTAAGTATCTTGTAGACCCAACCAAGACTTATGACACAATTGCTCTTCACTTTGCTTACGTTGGAGCTAATCATTCAGTTCAGATGTCAGAGAAGGATGTAACTATTTTAGTTCCTTCTGATGCAACAGTGGGAAGTGGCGATAGTGCAGCAAGCCTAACCAACACAATCATTGGAGCAATCAACACCGCAGCTGGTGCAACAGTTATTGCCCCTCTAGCTTAAATTGAGAGGTAAGTATAAGGGAGGCTATTATTTAGTCTCCCTTTTTATTTAATACACGAGATATGGTACACTTCAACGAACTTAGAATATCAGCAGATGCACAACATCTTATTATAGATGTAAGTGTGCTTAGTGAAAGTTACTACAAGAATGTCTATATTGACAGTATTATTATAGACAATCAGGATACCTATGTGGGCACTGGTCCTAGCAGTAACCCTGTGTATTCATACTCTGTACCTGATAGTGTTTCCAAATTAACCAAGAAGACTTATGGCCAAAAGCATGTAAGACTTGACTTAAGCCCAACAGACTTAGGAAGTCTGGATGGATTGTTCTTTGTCTATGTAAGAGTCAAAGGTACACCTTCAGCAGATACTCCATGTGGTATGGATAATATTACTACATTAGGAACTGTCTGCAATATGTACCCATTTTATCAGCAAGCAATGAACTACATTGGGGAAATTGCAAACAATTGCTCAGAACCTCAGAACTTCACTGACTATATACTGAAGTTAAAAGGGCTGGAACTTGCAGTAAGAACTGGCAATTATCCTGATGCTATCAAGTACTACAATAAATTCTTTAGTGGCAAGAGTAAGTCCTCTATAAAGATAGGAGGGTGTGGCTGTGGAAATCATTAACGATGTCTTCAACTCTTTAGGCACCTACTTTAATGCTCTTACTCAGTTTGGTTATAAGAAACAAGGGGATGTAAATAAACTCCTTGTATATAGCTTTATTGAAGAGATGCTAACAGGAGAGATGAGATTCTTTGTTACTGAGGCTGACTACAGACTCATAGAACAAGCTCTCAGTTGCCTATATGGAAGCTCATGCCTTATCCCATATCCACAATATGCTAATGATGATTACCTCTTTGGTCATATAGAAAGTGGTGGTCTTATTAGTCCGAGAATTACTGAAGATAGTAACATTAGATTCACTGAGGATGACAGAGTAAGATTTAAGGCTTCTAATTACGATAGATAATAAAACTAGTTAAACTCTTGCGTAGGTAATATAAAATTATTATCTTTGCGAGAGTTTTTTAATTATATAGATTATGAGTACATATAAAGAATTGACCTATATGGTACTTGATGAACTCAAGCTAGTATCTGATGATAGTCACTTTCAAGAAGAGCATGTACTATTCCTATTAGACAAGTACAGAACCTTCTTACTAAAGCAAAGATATAGTGATGTCAGGAAGGAGATTCCTGATAGCAACTATCAGACTATTTGTATAGACCTAGAGCAAACTAATGCCATAAATGGTATGCCCTGTGAAGGTCCTGACTATATGAAGTCCGCACAAAAGATACCCTACATGATGCAAATAGGCACTCAAAAGATTTCAAGCTTGGATTATTTTCAGGGAAACTTTACCTATGTGAACAATGAGAGGTTTAAGTATGTAGGGAACAATAAGTATCTCAAGAATCAGATATATGGCACTATTGCCCCAGACAGTCATCTTTACTTGAAGAGTAATAATCCACAGGTTTATTACTTAGAGAAAGTAAAGGTAACTGGTATCTTTGAGGACAGTAGTAAGGCGGCAGAGTTACAATGCCCTGATGCAGATGGAAATATACCTTGTGATGTAATGGATAAAACCTTTCCTTTAGAAGAGGCTTTAATTCCACCTGTAATAGAGTTGGTAGTTAAGGAACTTAGCGGTGCAGAATATAAACCAAAAGACCCATTGAATGATGCCGCAGATAATTTATCAGAACTGGCTACATATTTAAGGCATAATATGAAATCTGATTTGGCTAAACAACTAACGTAATGAGAAAAGAGTTTGATGAATTTAGGAAGAAGGTATTAAAAGCCGAGGAGAAGAAACATCACTTTAAGATTACAAACTCTAATGGCATAAAAGAGGCTTGGAGGTGGATTAAGAAAAACAAATGGCTGGACATAGGGCAACCTATCACTGAATTAGAGTTAGGCACAATAATCAAAACTATTAACTTAACTCTTCGGGACCAACTACTTGACGGTAAAGACATTCTACTCCCTCACAGGATGGGAAGGATTGAGATAAGAAAGTTTACAGCAAAGGTAGACTATAAGAATGGAAAGCTCATCACAAACCTGCCAGTAGATTGGAAAAGAACTATTGACCTGTGGTGGGAAGACGAAGAGAGCCATGAAGCAAAGACCTTGGTAAGATATGAAGACAGTGAAAGATTTACTGTCTATTACAATAAGGGCTTTGCTAATTTCAATAACAAATCTTTCTATAGGTTTGTACCAACAAGAACTCTTAAGAAAGAATTAAAGAAGCGAATAACAAGTGGGAGATTTGATGCTCTCCTATTAGGCAAGAACAATGAACTATACTAACATAAAGCTCATAATGGATAAGCTTACAAGGCATCCACTACTACAGGATATATCATTTGAAACTGTAGTGGACTATGCAGTAGATTTCATAAGAATAGTTGGAACACCTCCTTCATTTATAGAAAAGACTACTGACATAGATATTAAGGAATACAGAGGAGTATTGCCTTGTGATTTCTATCAAGTGATTCAGGTTAGAGATATGAATCATCCCAATGAGTCACATCCTGCCTTTAGACATACAACAGATTCCTTCCACATGAGTAATCATAGAGAAGGGGAGCATAGACATAATAATCATAGAGGACTTACCTACAAAATACAAGGGGGAATGATTATTACCTCAGTACCTGATGGTAAGATTGAAATGGCTTATATGGCTATGCCTATTGATGAGGAAGGGTACCCTCTAATACCTGACAATAGTAGTTATAGTAGAGCGTTGGAACTTTACATAAAGTTACAATGGTTTACTATTCTCTTTGATACTGGGAAGATTAGTGCTCAAGTACTAAGCAACACACAACAGCAGTATGCTTGGGCAGTAGGTCAAGCACAGACTGACCTCATTAGACCTACCATTGACCAAATGGAGGCAATAAGTAACATGTGGAACAAACTATTACCTGATGCAACAAAAGACCATCAGAATGGTTATCTACATGAAGGAACTAAAGAACATATAATAACTCACTAGCATGAGACAACTAAATGAACATCACTCATTTACAGGTATGCAGAGGGATATGAGTATCTCCAAGCAACCAACTTCATTCCTTTATGAAGGCCATAATATAAGGCTTACTCCGAGGGATGGAGATACTATGTATGCTATCACTAATGAGAAGGGTACCGTAAATACCAACGTGACTATTAGTGGAACATATTTAGGCCACTGTCTGCTTAATGAGTATCTTGTTGTATTTAGCAAGGGTTCAACTGACTTCATAACTAGGATAAACCTTAAAACCTTGGCAAAGACTGTTCTATTCCAAGGACCTTTAGGTTTCTCATTAACTTACCCTATAGAAGCAATAGGTTCTTATGAGAATGAGAATATTCAAAAGGTTTATTGGACTGATGGTTTTAATCAGCCTAGGTTTATCAATATAGTCGGAGACACCTCTAGATATAACAAGGATTCTTTTGACTTTACACCCGCTATTGAGCTTAAAGACTCTATCTCAGTAACTAAGATACTTGGTGCTGGAGAGTTCCCAGCAGGTGTTATTCAGTATGCTTTTACCTACTTTAATAGGTATGGGGCAGAGACTAACATCTTCTATACTACCCCACTACTGTATATTTCATATAGTGACAGAGGAGGAAGCCCTGAGAGTAAGATAGCCAACTCATTCAAGATAAGCATATCAAACCCAGATAATAAGTTTGATTACCTGAGAATCTACTCTATATTGAGAACATCTCTCAATGGCACACCAATAGTAAAGAGAGTGCAGGATATAGAGGTGCGTGACACCTATACTACTGTAGAAGATGGTTACACGCCAATAGTAGATGCTGTTGCCTCTTTTAGTATTGATGGTGGTGCTACCTACATGAATATAACAGAGTTAGAGAATGCTACAGGTAAGAAGATAAGGTACAGTGTGGCATCTGATGATACTATACCAGTGCCTAATACATACACATATAGTCCAGTTTTAAGTGACTATGAATATGTATTTAATAAGTCGGACTTCCCTAGCCTTTATATAAAGAACTCAGAGACTGGAAATCTGTATAGAGTTACTTGGGGGGATGACCTGAATGACACTGCTGTACTATATTGGAGTCCTACTAACTTGTTCTGTGTATGTGAATATCAGAGTGAAGGAAGTTGGGTAAGAGGCACTATTAAGAAATACACTGCCCAGACCACACTCACATATACAGATACAGGACTTGATGGTGAGTCTGTAGACCCTGCTGAGCTACTATATAAAGGTGGTGAGGAAATTATTGCAAAGACCATTGAACAGAAGGATGGAACATTGTTCCTAGGCAATATTGTTGTAGATAGGCCTCATTTGAATATAGAGGATTCACTGTTGTCACTAACAGAGGCAACCAAGGCTAACCCAATAGCTAATAGTACTGTAACATCTACTACAGATACCAGACAATTTGATTTAGTATCTAAGGAGCCTTTTAGCTACCTCAACACTCTTTCAAATCCTGAAGGTTATGAGTATGCTGGAGCATCCTGTTTCAAGTCTAGGGAATACTATAGACTTGGTGTGCAGTTCCAATATAAGAATGGTAAGTGGTCTGAGCCTTATTGGATAGGTGATAAGCAGTGTCTTGCTACCCCATCTATAAGTGATAATACATTAACCCTACCTATATTTCAATTCACTCTGAACAGTTCTAGCATATTAAGTCAGGCTTATCAGAATGGTTACAGGAGAATAAGACCTGTGTTCGCTATACCTAGAGGTCAGGATAAGACTATACTATGCCAAGGTGTAGGGTGTCCTACTATGTACAGGAATACAGACAGGTATGCTAATGGAAGCAGTGGTGCTGAGGGAACTTTGTATGCCCAGTCTTCTTGGTTGTTCAGAGTACCAAAGGCTTGGACTTCTCCTATAGGAAGAACACAAGATACCTATAAAGCTTCAAATGGAGGTGGTAAGGTTACGGCAAATGGTAAGTTGGTATCACAGTTTGATACAGAATTTTATACAGTAGGTGACACTGCTTCAGACAGCTATGTAATTGAGGCTTCTCCTATGTTAGCTAGCACTGAGGTCATGGGATTGTTTGATGATAATCATGCCTTTAGAATTGATGGGAACTTTATGAGTATCCACTCCCCAGAAACTGTGTTTGATGATTCATTCCAAAACATGGATTTCAAGGGATGTCAATTATATAGCATGGGAACTGTACAGCTTACTAACACCTATGGGGACATTGACATTCAGACATCTTCTCCTGCTATTGGTTCTGATGTAGGTGGATTTATTCATAGAAGCATTAAGACAGAAGGATATGCTGCTTTGGTGTCAGGACTATTCTATAATGATTACATTGTAGACGATATAGATAAGACTCCAGGTTATGGTCCTTATCATACCAGTAGTCCCCCTGTGGATTGGCCTATCTTCATGTGGCATAAGAATGGCTCATTGAATAATGACGTAGCAAGAAGTGGTAGAAGTGCCGAACTGCTAAAGAAAAAGATTAGTAACTATAGATTGGGAGGAGCTACTACGTATGACACTCCTGGTGCAAATCCTGACACTGACGGCAGCCTAAATCTAGGTGCTCTTGATATTCAGCTATTTAGTAGTGACGAGCTATCCATGATTAAGGTTAATGGTCATGCTTATAGAGGTAATATAGAGACTATGGTTACTCCTACTACTGCATCACCATTTTACATAGTAGGTAATCCTTGGAGAGCGACTGTTGATACTGACTTCTTCAGTGGCTCTTGGTTTAGGCTTAGTCTTAAAGACCCAAATAATACAGACTCTGTGAGTGGTGTATGGCAATTTGAGAAAAGAGATTACTGGTCATGGTGGTGGGACAATGGCGATAGAGATGATATAGGAGACTATGTTAAAGGTCTTGACCAGTGGAGGGAAGGTATAAGTATAAAGTATAAGTCTACCCCACACTTAGTAGCACAGACTAACTTAACATGGTATAACAGGCCTAATGGAGGAAGCCTCTCCCCAGGTGAGATGCCTCTCATGGAGATTAGGAAGACCTACAACAAAGATACTATATTCGGAGGAACTTCAGATGAAGCCCTGTCTGCTCATACTTGGATTCCCTGTGGACCTCCAGTAGCATTTACAGACAATACTACTTCAGTGACCCTGAAGTATAAGTGGGGCGATTCCTACTTCCAAAGGTATGAGTGCCTAAAGACTTATGCCTTCACTCCTGAGGATAAGAACCAAGTCATTGAGATTGCATCCTTCATGGTGGAAAGTAGGACCAACATAGATGGCAGGTATGACAGAAACAGGGGTCAGACAAGTAACTTGAATATGTCTCCTCAGAACTTTAACCTGCTTAACCCTGTGTATAGTCAGCTGGACACATTCTTTAACTATAGGATACTAGACAAGGAATATTATAAGATTAACACATTCCCTAACCAGATTACTTGGTCAAAGGAGAAACAGTCTGGTGCTGAAACAGATACTTGGACTAACATTACTTTAGCCTCAGTATATGACATGGATGGTTCAAAGGGTAGAATTGTGTCACTTAACGCTTGGAAGGACCAAATATTTTGTTTCCAAACCAAGGGTATAAGTAATATACTATTTAACTCTAGGGTTCAGATACCTACCTCAGATGGTCTTCCTATTGAGATTACCAACAGCTATAAGGTAGATGGCTACAGGTACCTCAGTGATGGTATTGGGTGTAATGATGGAAGGATGATTAAGGAAACTCCATCAGGTGTTTATTTCATAGATAGTGTAAGTAATCATCTGTTCCATATTGCAGATGGAATAGGCGACCTCTCAGTAACTCATAACATGACTTCTTGGTTTAAGGGTAAGGATGATATATACAAACTTGTATATGACGACATTAACCATGACTTATATGTTCTAGCCTACGACCAAGCATTATGTTACTCGGAGATACTCGGACAATTTGTATCATTCATAGACTATAATGGTATATCCTTAATGGAAACTTGTAACAATAGGGTGTTCTCACTCTACAATGGTACTATATATGGAATGTTTGAGGGTAACTATAACTACTTCTTCTCATCATACAAACCTTGGTTGTTCACATTCATATCAAATGGAGTTGATAAGGGTGCTATGGACTTTGACAAGATATTCTCTACTATAGACTATAGAATGGATATGAAGAATGGATATACCCCTGCCCATGATAATACCCTGAATGTTATAAGAGTCCAGACGGAATATCAAGATACTGGATATGTGGATTTAGTAAGATACAAGGTTGTCAACAATTCCACACACCTATATGACAAGACCAAGAATCTTGAGAAGAAGTTTAGGATATGGAGAATACAAATACCTAGACAGCAGAATAGTATGGATAGGATAAGGAATCCTTGGTGTAAGATAACCTTGGGTAATAGAAATACTGATAATACCCAGGCAGTTCTACATGACCTGAATGTACAATACTTTATATAATTAGAAAGCCTAGGTTTATGCCTAGGCTTTTTGTGTATAAGTATTTTAGTTAAAGCCTTGCGTAGTTCACAAATAATTTATACCTTTGCACAGAAATAACAACTATAATAATCATTAGATATGAGTAAAAGAGTTAGAAAGAATAACTATACTTCATACAATCCTTACCACGTGTATAGTTTTGGTGGGGGATTTAAGGAGGGTCTAGGTGACCTTAGCTTTAATGGCACTGGTCTGGGGCAAGCTATAGGCCAAAATATAGGTGCCATCGGTTCTGCTGTAGGAGGTGTGGCAGGAGGATTACTATCTAATGGTCTGGAATCCAAAGCAGGAAGTATTTTTAATACTATCGGAGACCTTGGTTCTATAGTTCCAGGACCTTTTGGTGCTATCATAGGAGGAGGAGCTAAGATATTAGGAGGGGCAATTGATGCTTTGTTTGGTACCAAGGTGGACCAAGAAAAGTTAAATGCAGCTAACCAAGGTACTTCATATTTGAACAACTTCACAAGTAATGCTTCATCCTTTGAGGAGATACAAGGTCCTCAGGCTCAAGCAGCAGTGGAGGATGCTTACAAAGGGGGTCTTTTCTCCAAGGGGAAAGCTAGAAGAAAGAACGCCGAATTAAGAAGGCAAAGACAAGAAGCTCAATTATTTGCTGACAGAAGTGTTGAGAATAATATAGAGAACATTGCTAATGAGCAGACGAGCAATATGCTAGCTAACTATGCAGCTTTAGGAGGCCCACTACACACACATGGAGCAGATTGGACTAATGGTATTACTATTATAGATAATGGTGGTAGCCATGAAAGTAATCCATTTGAGGGTGTACCTATGGGAATTGCAGATGATGGTCAGCCTAATCTAGTTGAGGAGGGAGAAGTTATTTTCAATGACTACGTATATAGTAATAGGTTAAGAGTGCCTAAAGCTGTCAGGGAAAAGTACAAATTAAGAGGAGTGAAGGATATGACCTTTGCTGATGCAGCTAAGAAGGCACAGAAAGAGAGTGAAGAAAGACCAAACGACCCAATTAGTCAGAGAGGTCTTGAAGATATTATGAATAAGCTGATGATAGAGCAAGAAACTCTCAGGGAACAAAGGCAAAGTAGAAAGTATGCTGAGGGTGGAGACATTCATATCAAGCCTAGCAAGAGAGGCACATTTACAGCAGCTGCATCAAAGCATGATATGGGAGTACAGGAATTTGCTTCAAAAGTATTAGCTAACCCAGATGATTATAGTTCAGCTATGAGGAAGAAAGCACAATTTGCTAAGAACGCTAGTAAGTGGAAACACGCTTATGGTGGTTCTATGGGACACTTATTTAGTGGAATAGGTCCTTACTATAATGGACTACCCAGACAAGCTATTACAGGACCAGATAATAACCCATCTAATGGGGCGGAAACTCAAGGAATTGGTTATCTTGCTCCTACAATAGGAATGAATAATGATGAATTAAGAACCCAGTCTCAATATGCTCCTATACAAGAACTAGTTATAAAGAACCCTGTTAATAAAGATAATTTTAATCACAGAAATTCATCTAATTGGCTGACAGGCCTAAGATATGCTCCAGCTATAGGGGCAGGACTTAGTGTGTTCAGTGACCTAATGGGGTGGACTAATAAACCAGACTATAGTAATGCCCAATCCATCTTAGATGCAGCAAGTAGTATAGGCGATGTACATTACACTCCTATCGGAGACTACATGAAATATACTCCTCTTGATAGATTATTCTATGCCAGTCAACTAGGTTCTCAGGCAGGTGCTACTAGGAGGAACATTCTAAATACTTCAGGAGGTAATAGGGGAACAGCTATGGCTGGTTTACTCTCAGCAGACTATAATGCACAGAGACAACTTGGTAATCTATTCAGGCAAGCTGAAGAATATAATCTTGGCCAAAGAGAAAGAGTTTCTACTTTCAATAGAGCTACTAATATGTTTAATGCTGAGAATAAGCTTAAGGCTCAAATAGCAAATAGGGAAAAAGATAAAATCAAAGTTGATGCAGCAGCTAAGGCAGCAGCTCTAAGAGATGTTGTTGACACTAGAATTGGGGCAGCTAGGTCTGCTAATATAACTAACTTCTTACAGAGCCTTGGAGATATTGGAAGAGAAGAAGTAGAGGCTTCTTGGATAAATAAAAATCCTGCCTTCTTATATATGGCTAGTAGAAGTGGTAGAGGAATTGACTATAAAGGCTTAGGGTATAAATATAATCCAGAAACTGGAGAGCCCATAAAAGCAAATGGGGGAAGAATAACTATTAAAAATAAAAGGAGAAGAAAGTAATGCCTAATTATAGTATAATATCAAATGCAAGGTTCAGACCATTTTCTTATCAAGAGATGCTGCAACCTGTGCTTGCTGCTACCCAAGCTCACCAAGCTTTAGAGGATTCCTATGCTGATTTGGCAGTAAAGTCTAATATTTGGGATAAGTTAGCTAATGAACAAACTGACCCAAAAGCATATTCCATATATAAAAAATATGCTAATGATTTAAAAACTTATTCAGATACATTAGCAACTTATGGATTAACACCTACTTCCAGACAAGCTATGCTGAATATGAGAAGTAGATATGCACAAGATATTGTCCCTATTGAGAATGCCTATAAGAAGAGAGAGGCGCAAGCTGAAGAACAGAGAAGGGCTATGTTACAGAATCCTACCTTGCTTTTCAGTAGAAGAGCTGCACAGACTAGTCTTGACAAGTATATTGATAATCCTAACCTAGACTATGAGAATTATAGTGGTGCCCTTATCACTCAACAAGTGGCTGCTGCTGCCTCTAATTTAGCAAGGGAAGCTAGAGATAGTGAAGACGGTAGGAGAAAACTGAAACAGATACTTCCATATCAATATGAGATTGTACAACAAAATGGTTTTAGCAGAGATGCTGTTATGGCAGCTATTTTAGGCAGCCCCAATGCTAATTCTATACTTACAGGCATAGTAGAAGATGCTATAAACGCATCAGGTGTGAAAAATTGGGGAGACCGTAATACTATAGATAGGGCGTATGATTATGCTAGGCAAGGTCTTTATAATGCAATAGGACAAACTAACTATTCGGCAATATCTGACCAAGCTGGACTTGCCAGATTACAGTCAGACTTGTCAGATAGAAATAACCAAAGGGAACATGCAAGAAAGATGGAAGAAGAGAGGGCAAAAAAGGGGGACCCTACTGATTTATTTGGAGGTTTAGGGCATTGGGAGAACTCCTTGGATGAGGACACCTCAAAGAAAGGGGCCACTATGAGAGATACGAGGAAAGAATTGTTCACGAATAGTGGTGCACTCAGAAGGTCTTATTTTGGAAGTTCTTTTAAAAACCCATTAGCTATTTATAAAGAGGCCCTTAAAATACCAGGGGAAAAGACAAGGTATGTCACAACATCTGGTCCTATGATGCCTTCAGGTTCAGATAAAGCGACAGAATGGCAGTACAAAATATCAGCCCTTAAGAAGAAATATGGAGTAACTAATATTCTCACTAAGGAACAGTATGAATACTTGACACAGTTGGGATACACCCCTACCAGCAGTTTTAAGGACTTTAGGAATGGGTTCAAGAGTAGAGAAAATAGTTATGTAGCTTTTAACAGACCTACATCAATCAATCTTTCAGATTATTCTCACATAAATGAAAGAATTAGCCTTAATAAAGGTCGAGTATATAATGTTGAAGATGACGGAAGTCTGACAAAAATATCAGCTGATAAAGCTAAGGCATTAATAAAGGACATGAAGGTTGGTGATGTAGCTATAGCAGGAGGTACTAAAGAAGGGCTCTATGTGAGATTTAATAATGATGAAACTCATGAAACTAAGGACCTTGTATTATCCCCTGAGTCATTTGGCCCTGCTTCTGGAGAGTTGACAAAGTTAGTTAACGACTATAGGGAGAAAATGGAAAACGCTCCTATATCAGCCAAATCATATTTGCAGGATGAGAGTGCTATACTTATGCAACAATTATTCAACAATTATTTCAAGATAAGAAGTAATACAGATAGTGAATTATAATGGAATTTCAGGATATAACAAAAACAGGTACTAGGGGTTTAAAAGGACTGAAGGGTTTAGAATTTAACCCTGATGATACCGAAGCACAGGTTCAAGCAAAGATAGCTGAGAGAAGGAGGAGGCTTATGGAAACTCCTCCTACTCCCAGTAGTACAACCACTAGATTTAGTGCTCCTGCCTATGAAGCAATTGGTAATAGGCTAGTAGACTCAGGTTTTGGCGAGTCTACCTATGATGCAGGAGCTTACTTAAGTGAACTACAAGACCTTAATGAACATAGAGCACAAGAGCAACCCTGGTATTCTAAACTTGGTGCTGGCATAGCTAAAGGAGTAGCACTTGCAGGCACCACTTTCTTAGATGGTACAGTAGGTCTAATAGCTGGTATAGGTACTGCCATAGGAGAGGGGAGAATCTCTGGAATCTGGGATAATGAAGTTTCCAATTCGCTCTCAGAATTAAATAGAGAGTTAGAGACTGCATTGCCTAATTATATGACGAAAGAGGAGCAAGAGAATCCTTGGTACAAGAATATAGGAACCATGAACTTTTGGGCAAACAGTGTAATCAAGAAC
>Ga0326512_10001259_pt1 | contig 19954 bp, 16 predicted proteins | sample 1_2617_0518_D_FD_203652 | JGI IMG/M metagenome (GOLD analysis project Ga0326512, IMG submission 203652) | Bovine rumen microbial communities from UC Davis, California, United States - 1_2617_0518 | ecosystem: Host-associated > Mammals > Digestive system > Stomach > Rumen | place: USA... | reverse complement strand
GTCTCGCAATACGTGCTCTCCACGAGTCGCTTTCTTTTATTTGCTTATTTCCAGCCGTCCTTATTTCAGTAGAAGAATCATATTGTCCATTTACTGTACTATTGGAACTATTTGTTCTACCTACATTAGCAGTATAGTTTATTGTTACATCATTTCTGTGCAGAAGGTCGCCGTCATCATTCCACGTTTTGATGAAATCAAGAGAAGGACCACCTCCCGGAGGAGTATATGTATTTGATATCTTATATGTATTTGTTGTTTTATCATAGGTTATCCATACAGTATAACCTTGAGGCGGATTATTCTCCTTTACACGATACTGATACTGGTGTCCCTCATCATCGTAAATCGGAACGGAAATCTTTGTTTTCCAAGTCTGTATTTTTGATGGATCGCTTGTGCTTGTACTGCCTCCGCTTCCGCTTCCGTTTCCGTCTCCGCTTCCGTTTCCTTCACCTGTACCGCTGCTTGTTGATTGAACTTTGTTATCTTTTGTCAAAGGAACATAATTATATTCTTTACCATCAATTGTACTTTTTGTGATTTCTTCATCCAGATCATGAGTATAAGTTACAAATTGATTAGTACCGAAATCCATTCTCTCAACAGTTGCGTATATTGTATCATTATCATGAGTAGGTGTATCAGGATTTTTAGAATCATCCCATACTTTTTCAATATTTAAATCAATCTCACCTGTGAGCTGATATAAAAATTTATAATTGTCTGATGTATTATTATCAGGTTTCGGAGTAACCTCTATATTATACTTGTCTCCGTCTAATTCAATCGGCGAAGATGTATCTTGATAAACCTCCTCACTATTATAATGTTGGTATACCAGATTTCCATGTTCGTCCTTTGCACCGTCATTTCTTGCAACGTCTGTCTGAACAACACGGTATACTATTTTGTTACCGTTGTTGTCATACATCGGAACAGGACCAAAATATGCAGTCTTGGTCATTGTCTCAGCTTTGAAATTATTAAGAGTTATTTCGCTCAGCTGCTGCGCCTGTGCCGGGTCAGTGACAACATTACCGTTTGAATCTACCATTTCGCCGTTAGCGTTCAGCTTCGGTGTGTTTACTGTGTGCCAGTTACCCTGTGCATCCTGATACTGCAACTGATATGTAACGGACGCTTCACCGCCCTGACGTGCGGCTGCCTTCCACTCAGCTTCAACGGAAAAATTCCTTGTACCCGCAAGCTTATTCAGGATCGTGTCGCCGTCATTTGCCGCATCTTTAATATTACCTGTATTATCCTTATATATAGTTTCATATCCGCTCAGACCTGTAATCTGTTCTTTTGCGGTATATACATAGGGAACACCGAATCTGTCATACTTCGGCAGATCCTTGAATGTTACCTGATCAATATATATCAGCTTATTATCAGAACCTGTTACAGCTTCACCCGCACTTCCGTCAAGCGGTACAACATTTACAGGTTTTGCACCCTCAGGCAATGCATCAACCTCATGAGAAGTGCCCTCGTTATCATCATACTTCCACTTATTGTCATCATAATAATATATCTTCCCGTCAGTACCGACATACCTTCTGTAATTTTCGGTCTGAACAACCGGCGAGCTTGCCGCCTGGGCTTTCTTGTCTTGTCTTTCATTATCACCGGGAGTATCAGCATAACGCCAGAGAACAACATCAGCAGGGTTATTTGTTTTACTTGTTCTTTCGTCGATTTTCTCTGCATCCTTCCACTCGACATTAACACTAAAGTCCATACTGCCCGTTATAACATTTTTAAGTGTACCGTTCTGGTATACCTTGTCAATCTCGGATGAATGTACACCCGGGTTGTCGGCAGTCACATTCCAGATGTCGCCGTAATAAGGGGAAGATGCATTAGTTACGCCAACAGGAATATTATTATCGTCTTTCTTTTGCATATAATAAGTCTTTGCGGAGCCGTCCTGCATTATCTGATCAAAGCCGCTGATACTTACTTTGCCGGTAGTTGAATCATATGTGATCGTTTTGCCGGTCCATTCTATTTTTGTTGGCTGATTGTTTGCATCAAGCACTTTTTCATCATAGAGGTTAAAATTAGAGGTAATATAGCTACTTATATCCGATGGAACTACTGCCGCACCGCCAAGCCATTCCAATGTGAATTCAAATGTTCTCTGACCGTACAGATCAAACTCATTGCTGTTATCTTCATGCTCAACACGATAGTCAAGACTGGTTTCTGTATTTGTGCAGGAAAAGCTGCTGCCCTTATTTGCGCCGTAAGTGTATTCGTATCCGTTTGCATCATACTTCGGCACTTTATATTCATAGGTATCAATATTGCTTGTCGTATGCGTTATGGTTGGCGTATATTGGGAACAAGGCGTATATGATGTCTCTGTTTCGCTCTTTCTCTCCAGTTCAATACCTAAATTTCCTGTTTGTGGATTTCCCTCTGGTCTGCCTGCGCCGGTATCGTGCCAGTTGACAATAACATCATGATCCATAAGCACGGATGATGTGAATTCTGATACAGTATAATCAGTATCATTGGCTAACACAAGGCTTTCTACCATTACCGGTATTTTTTGATTATTTTCATCTAAAACAAAATCTCCAGTAACCGGGTTAATCTCATAAACAGGCTGATTATTTTCATCTAATTTCTGCTTTTCAAGAACAATGTTATATGTAACCTTTTTGTTAGTTACATCTATTGCTGCATGATCTACTGGATTAGTATCCTGACTGGAAGTAATATTGTACAACTCATACGCATTATCGTTGGTAGTTTCGGTCGGAACAAACTCTATCTCGATCTTGCTTATTCTTTTGTCGTTTACCTTTGTATTGACAAAATTGCGGAAGTCTTCATTACTTGTGAAATCTATCTTCCTGCCCTTTTTCAGCTCAAATTTACCGTCAGTTCCGATGTAAACTGTCTCATTTCCGCTGTCCGTAACGGTAAATTCGGGACTTGTTGTAACAGCAGTATTACTATCTTCATAATAAAACTTGATCTGATAGTTATTATAATCCGTATCATTATCCGCATAGGCATTATTAGACACGCCTATACCATAATCCGGCGGCGGCGGATCATTGGCATACGCTAACAGATTCACCGGCAATGACGTTATTATCATTACCAGCGCAAGCAATGACGCTGTTATTCTCCTCCATTTGATATTTGTATGTTTCATATTGATTACCTCACATTAGTATAATAAGAAATGTAACAATTTCGGTTATATCAATTTTGTATAATTTTAACTAATTTTACCACTTTGTTGATGTGCAGATTGTACATTTAATTGTCAACCCTACACTTCCCCATAGTAATTACATTTTATCTATTATACTATAAATCAGTACTCATTGTCAACTTTTATATAGCATTAAAAGATTAATTTAGTTTTATTACAGGTTATTTTATAATTATTTACAATTGTTTATTTCCATTTTTGAGCAAAAAATGCCAACCCCTGGGGGATGGCATTCTTTTTATTGTTCATTTTTCAAACAGTTGACAATTTAATGTACAGTGTGGTTCCTCTCATAACATTCGCTGAGCCACTTCCCGACATTTTCGGTAAAGAACTTATTATCACTCAGTTTAAGATCGGACGGCTGACTCAGATCAACAAACAGCGTGTATTCATAATATATATAATCCTCCGAGCTTTTATCATACAAAAATGCATTTTCTTCACTCAGATTTTTATAATACTCTCTCAGGTCATATTTTGGCTCTATCCCTGCTTTCAGCACTTCCTTTGACTTTGTATCCGTCAGCATTCCCGATATATTAGCGATCGAAAATTCCTGGAAGCTTGTATTGTTTTCATTCGATTCATACAGATCACGCAGATAATTCGGCCCAAGTACATCCCATATCTTCTGATACTTTATCATATCAAGCGAATCGGTTATAAGATAATAGTAAAATATGTTCTCAAGCTCACTCGTTACCGACCACTTGCCGTTATAGATATCGTTGTGGTTATACTTATCAACATTTGCATTGAAGGCGTCTGCAAGCAGCTTTTTTATGTCATACTTATCGTCGTTTATCCCGAAGGAATTGAACTCTATCCATACAGCGTCTGTCGAGGCTATCCGCATGATAAGCTTTTCTTCATCGCTCACACCCTCATACTTATCCTCTGCATATTCATCAAACAGCTTTGCATCATCATTATATCTGGTGTAGAATTCCTTATTAAGCCTGTCCTTTTCACCAAGCGACAACACATGGTCGGCGCATATAGCCTTTGCAAGCTCCGATGTACCAATAATGTCAATATCAAGCCCGCCGATAAGCTCTTTTGCTTCATTCTTTATATTGTCCTTATATCCATCCTCAAGCGGGATATTGTTTTTCTCGCAAAGATAAATACAGCCTGCGCTCCCGTACACCTGATTCAGCCTCATGATATCCTTTTCCGATACCTCATCCGCTGTATATCCTCTTTCGGACGCTGTACTGCTTTCTGTTTTTTCCTCCGGCTTTTCGTCACTGCCGCCGCAGCCGGCAAATAACAGACTGCTTACGGCAACTGACGCTGCCAGCAGAAAAACCGCTGTTTTTCTGAATATCATTTTTCCACCTCCGCTGCTCTGCCGTTTCTCATGAGAACATTCACATCTCCGCTTTGCAGCCATTTTTTAGCCCTTTCGACAAACGGATATGTAAATCCGCACTCTGCGGCAGACGTCAGAAACTGCGCTGCCTTCTCTCTTTCACCTATGACAGCATATGCCATGCCCTTATCATAATCAAGAAGCTTTTCGGTACATTCGTACATGACTGCACCTTTTCTGCTAAAGCCCCTCAGAATATCTGCATTTGCAATATAATTCAAAACTATCTGCCTGTCCTCATTCATCAGTCTTTCAGGCGGACGGCTGTAAAATTCCGCTTCAAAAGCTTCCTTCTCGACAGCTGCATGAAACCGCTGCAAAGTCAGATCGTTTATTCCTCTCGGCCTGTTTACCGACATCTGCTGCAAACACATTCTCTGATCATTGATATAAAGATCCATACGGGAAAAATCCCTTTTCAATATATCAATACAGCACATATAATTTGAATACATAAATCTGCCGACAATATCGTTCGGCTTCAGATCCTTTCCGTATTCTGCCGTTCTTCTCTCAGCTTCATCCACACGTTCATGATTCAGCAGAGCAACAATAGCATTTCCAAGAACCATTCTCCTTACGCCTGCAGATCTTTTTGCCATTTCATCTGACATTTCAACAAATTTGTCAGGATCGGTATTTGCAATATCGCAGATCTTCGTGTACTTTTTCACCGAAAGAACGGACATCAGCAAAACTACCCCATATAAAACAATGATAAGCACTATCTCAGCCCAGAACGGTATAATATCTAATGGTATAATATCTAATAATCCAAGCACACCGCCTGCTATCATGAGAACAGCAGCCATTATTGAAATAATAAAGTATCCTTTAAATAATTTTATCATACATTCATACCCACGGTAACTTTCCACCGGTCATTTCCATATATACAACAAAACCCACTATCGCCAGAAGTATTATTGCTGCAAGAACAGTGCTGCATCCGCCCTGATTTCTCGGCGGCGGCGGTTCGTGCCAGTCGCCGTATCCTCTTCTGCGGGGCGGCTCATGCCAGCTCTCTCTTCTCGGCGGCGGACTGTTATATCCTCTTCTTGGCGGCGGCGGCGGGGGTCTGTGTCCTCCGCCTCCCGGTGTTGGTCCGTTTCCTCTTCCCTGTCCTCCGAAATGTGCCATTTAACATTCCTCCTTAAACAGCTTTCTTGCATATTCTCCGTTGCGGAGTATTTCCGCTTTTAACTCATATGTATCCTCAAAACGTCTTTCTTCTCTGATAAAATCTATCAGTCTTACCTCTGTTTTTTCATCATAAAGCTCTCTGCCGCTGTAATCGGGCATCCATGTTTCTATAAGAACTTTATCCGAGCCGACAGTCGGTTTCAGTCCGATATTGGTAACACCGCAGTATTTATTATCACCAACTGTTACAACAGATACATATGCTCCGAATTTCGGCTTTACAAGTCCGTCGGGGAATATCTGATTGAGAGTCGGAGTTCCCCACTGTCTTCCAAGCTCTCTGCCGTGAACGACAGTAAGCCTGAATCCGTATCTGCGTCCGAGCATCTCATTTGCAGATCTTATATCGCCGTTTACAATACATTCTCTTATCCGTGTCGAGCTTACCGGTCTTTCATCATATGTTATCCTCGGCCGTGCAAGTACTGAAATACCGTAATCCCTGCACATATCCTCAAGCATTTCACCGCTGCCCTTTGCTCCCGCTCCGAAATGATAATTGAATCCGCAGGATATATGCCTTGCACTGAAGCATCCGCAAAGTATATCCTTTACAAAGCTGTCCGCCGTTATATCCTTGACATCATTGAAATCAATAAGATATACCTGCTGTACGCCCATCTTTTCAAGTATCGAAAGCTTTTCTTCGGTTGTGATAATGTTTTTGCTTTCTTCACCCCACAAAACAGTACGGGGACTTTGCAAAAGCGTAAAAACTGTCGGTATCAGCGAATTTTTCTGACCGTTTGCAACAGCCTCACCTATAACCGCCTGATGCCCGAGATGCAGACCGTCAAAATATCCCAAAGCTGTTGAAGTAGGCTCTGACGACCGTTTAAGTTCCGTTATTATTTCCATTTTTTCTCCTCATTATTTGAGAATTCCATCATTGTTAAAATATTCATAATCCGAGGCATCCATATGCTTATCCTTTTCAAGATTATCCTCACTGTTTTTGAACATTCCGCTTCCGGCAGTATAATTATGCGTCATGTTACGCCTTGCAAATATTACAAGCAATATAATAATTACTGCCGCAAATGCCAGACCGCCTATTAATTCCCAATCCATAATAATCACCTCAAAAAAACAACTTTTTAACCATAAGTTCATTCTTTTCCGGATCTGTTATTCCAAGTCCGAGAAATTTCTGTCCGCCGTATACCCTATATAATGTAGGATTTTCTGTAATTGCCAATTTTTTCACACGGGCAAGATCAAGCGCCGCCCCGTTTGAAAATCTGACAGCCTGCTTTTCGCTTATATATACGGGCTTAAAACAGGTGAATATACTGTCGGTCGGTCGGATAACATCATCCAGACGACCTTCATTCTTTATCTGCTCAAGCTGTTTCAGCGTCACCGCATCTTTCAGTGTAAAACCGCAAGCCTTTGTCCGGCACAGATCAGTCATTACACATCCGCAGCCCAGAGCCTTTCCTATATCATCGCATATTACACGGATATATGTACCCTTTGAACATGATATCCTGAGACTGCCGGTCTGAGTCGTTTCATCATAATCCATAAGCTCAAGAGTATCAATGCATACAGGTCTTGCCTGTCTTTCGACCTCTATACCCTGTCTTGCAAGATCATACAGTCTTACTCCGTCCTTCTGTACCGCCGAATACATTGGCGGTATCTGCATGATATCCCCACGAAACCGAGGGAGTACCTCCTCTATTTCATTTTTCACAATATGACATTCAGTTTCAGTAAGTACCGTTCCCGTTATATCGAGGGTATCAGTTGTCAAGCCAAGTCTGAACTGAGCCGTATATTCCTTATCGGTATCAGGCAGCAGGGATTGAGCCTTTGCCGCCCTTCCTATAAGTATCGGCAGAACGCCTGTCGCCATAGGGTCAAGTGTACCGCTGTGACCTATCTTTTTTTCACGGAGTATGCCCCTTGCCACAGCAACTACATCAAAGGATGTGAAATCCTTCTGTTTGTTGATCACAATTACTCCATTCATACATTACCCTCAAGCATTTTTATGCATGCTTCAAGCATATCCTTTTTTGCCTCGGGAAGCGCTTTATGTATGCTGCATCCCGCAGCAGCCTTATGACCGCCGCCGCCGAACTGACTGCATATGGCGGATGCGTCTATTTCCTCAGAAGTCCTCACAGAAAAACGACATTCACCGTTTTCCTTTTCCTTCATGGTAATGCCTATCTTTACGCCCTCTATCTGTCTCGGGATAGAAGCGATACCGTCAAGGTCGCTTTCAACCGCCCCTGATTTTTCGATCATTCCCAATGTCGTTAAAACAAAGGCTATCTGCCCGTCGCAGTAATATTCAAGGGTGTCAAGAACCATCTTTTCAAGCATCATCTTGCTTTTGGATTTATTGTCAAACATCATATAACAGATATATCCGCTTTGTGCGCCCTTTTCCATCAGGTCGGCAGCCGCCCTGTGCGTCTCAGGAGATACGCTTGCATATTTGAAGCAGCCCGTATCTGTACATATACCTGTAAATACAGCATTTGCAATATCCTTTGTAATATCTACCTTCATGATATCAAGCAGATCTTTGATTATCTCAGCGCATGATGAAGTCTTTCCGTTAACATAGCCGTATTTTGCAAAACCAGTATTTGAGCCGTGATGATCTATGCAAAGATCTATCCTGTCCTGATATTCAAGCGCTTTTCCACTCAATAATTTAGTTGTTGCAACGTCAACGCTTACTATATATTCGGGTTCAAAGCCTTCATTTGAAACGCAGTCGGTAAAATACTTATATATAAGCGGTACAGGATCGCCGCAAAGCACATCCGCCTTCTTGCCGATACTTCTCAGCGCCATGCAAAGACCGTATCCGCAGCCTATAGTATCTCCATCTGGAGATTTATGCATAAGTATAAGGTATTTATCGTATTCCTTCAAAAACTGCGCCGTTTGTTCAAGTGTTATCGCTTTCATCTGTTTCCTCCTCGGGCAGATCCATATCCATCAGAATACGAGAAATATTTGCGCTGTATTCGATAGAATCCGTGGCCTCAAAAGCAAGAACCGGCGCATATCTCAGTTTAAGTCTTGTCCCAAGCTCTTTTCTGATAAATCCCTGTGCATTTTTAAGCGCTGCCGCTGCTTTTTTTGCTGTATCAAGTCCGTTCATCGAACTGATATAGACCCTGCAAAAAGAAAGATCATGAGCCATATCGCAGCGAACGATACTCAGGATACCGTCATGCACTCTCGGATCCTTCATTTCTCTCATAATTGCAGCCAATTCTCTTTGTATATCCTCGGACATTCTGTCCGCTCTGTGATTTGCCATATTTTAACTCCTTTTATCGTTTTCTCAGTGTGCGTACCTTTTTATAATAATCCACGGCATTAAGCTCCGAGCCGGTCATAAGTCTGTTTGCGGCAAAGTCGCATACATATACCTCTCTGCCGTCTATTATAATTGCGCCGTCGCTGCTTGTATCTATCCATTCACCGCCGATAGCTGCAATGATAAGGAAGCCAAGATAAGCACCGGCTTTTTTTGCAATATTATGCTTTTTATCAAAGAGGTTCTCATTTATTATACCCCTGCTGAGCGCATCCATTACTTCCTCATAAAGCTCAACAGATCTTTCCTTTCCGTCAAGAGTCATACCAAAGGATCTTTTTACAAAATCAATAAAGTCAAGCGCATTGCCAAGCATGACAAGCTCATATGTAACAAGCTCTGTATCACCCTTGCGAATAAGATTATATTGCTCCTGATAATAATGTTCAAGCACAGGAATTTCACTGTTATAGCTGAAGCCTCTGCCGCATTCACGTTCAAGCCTTTTCATATACATCACTCACCCTTCATATCCGCTATTTATTGCAGACACATATATTCATTCTGATTATACCACAATTTTTCATTATTAACAACTATCTGTTATCAGTTTTTATTCCTTTGGTAAAATACTTTATTATCAGATAAGATACATTGTCAGACCATTCATATTTTTTCGTATACAATAAATTCACATTATATTATTCTTATTAAGAATAATATATGATAAATAGTGTTGTATAATAGAGAATTATATAGGAAGAGGAAAATTGATTTCACTTGATTTGCACCGGCGAAAAAGGGAGATATTCGCAGTTTTCCATGGAAAAAAGAAAATGGGGAGGAATTTACGAATGATGAATGTAGATTTTGATCAGAAATTCGGAAAAGAAGGCTTGACTTTTGATGATGTTCTGCTTATACCGGGTGAATCCAACGTTCAGCCGAAGGAAGTCGATATCAGCACATATCTTACTAAGAAGATCAAGCTCAATACTCCGCTTATGACGGCAGCTATGGATACCGTCACGGAAACAAGAATGGCAATTGCAATTGCCCGTGAGGGTGGTATCGGTATCATCCACAAAAATATGTCTATCGAACAGCAGGCAGATGCCGTTGACAGAGTAAAAAGATCAGAAAACGGCGTTATTGTCAATCCGTTCTTTCTTACGCCTGCTCATTATGTAAATGACGCAAATAAGCTTATGGCAAAGTACAAGATCTCCGGTGTGCCGATCTGTGAGGACGGCAAGCTTGTAGGTATCATTACAAACCGTGATCTTCGCTTTATGGATGAAAGTGATTACAGTCTGAAGATCGCAGACGTAATGACGAGGGAAAATCTTGTTACCGCAGCTGTCGGAACAACTCTCCAGCAGGCTCAGGCTATTCTTAAAAAGCACAAGATAGAAAAGCTTCCTCTGGTAGATGACAGCGGTGTTCTTAAAGGTCTTATCACTATCAAGGATATTGAGAAATCAGTTCAGTATCCCAACAGTGCAAGGGATACAAACGGCAGACTTCTCTGCGGCGCTGCTATCGGCGGTACTGCTGATGTGCTTGAAAGAGTTGAAGAGCTTGTGAAGGCTCAGGTCGATGTGCTTGTTCTTGACTCTGCTCACGGTCATAACAATAATATCATCAATTCCGTTGCAAAGGTCAAGAAAGCATTCCCGGATGTTCAGCTTGTTGCCGGAAATATCGCTACGGCTGAGGCTGCAAAGGCTCTTATTGATGCAGGCGCTGACTGCGTAAAGGTCGGCATAGGTCCCGGTTCCATATGTACAACAAGAATAGTTGCAGGTATTGGTGTTCCGCAGATCACTGCTATCTATGACGCTGCATATGAAGCTTCAAAGCATGGTATTCCTGTTATTGCTGACGGCGGCGTTAAATATTCGGGCGATATCGTCAAGGCTCTTGCCGCTGGCGGCAGTGTAGTTATGATAGGTTCACTTGTTGCAGGCTGTGAGGAATCCCCCGGAGACAAGGAGATATATCAGGGCAGGCAGTTCAAGGTTTACAGAGGCATGGGCAGTCTCGGCGCTATGGGCAGAGGCAGCGCAGACCGTTATTTCCAGTCAGGCAACAAAAAGCTTGTTCCCGAAGGCGTTGAAGGTCGTGTACCTTACAAGGGAACGCTTTCAGATACTGTTTTCCAGCTCATGGGCGGTCTTCGTGCAGGCATGGGCTATACTGGATGTGCAAATATTCAGGAGCTTCATGAAAAAGCCCGCTTTGTACGCATTACAGGCGCTGGTCTTAAAGAGAGTCATCCCCATGATATACAGATAACAAAAGAGGCTCCCAACTATTCATATAACGGATAATACAGATCCTATAATACAAACGTTAAACGTGCGGTCACACCAAAATCTGTGACCGCACGATTTTTTTCTTTACAAAAAATTGTTTATATTATATAATATTTGTAATATAATAAACGGGAGGTTTTATCATGCCGCCAAAAATCAGATTTACAAGAGATAACATTATTCAGACAGCCTTTGAGATCGCAAAAAACGAGGGCGCTGAAAATATCAATGTAAGAACCGTTTCCAAAAAGCTCGGCTGCTCCACACAGCCTGTTATGTATCATTTCAAAAATATTGAAGAGCTTAAAGATGAGGTCTATCAGAAAGCAGACGATTACCATACGGAATACATAACAAATATTGACGGCAATGCACAGGATGTGCTTAAAAATATCGGTGCAAGATATATCCTCTTTGCCGTTGAGGAAAAGCATCTTTTCCGTTTTTTGTTTCAGTCTGACAATTCGCAGAAAAACAGTATTGTTGACATCATCGAATCCGGAGAAGAAGTTCCTTTCAGCGATTTATTACAGCTGTTATACGGATTGAATGAAGCTCAGAGCAGAGATGTTTTCATACAGCTTTTTATGTACATACACGGGCTGGCATCAGTATTTGCCAATCATTCTCTTCCATATGACGAGGAGTATATAACAAAAAAGATAGAGCTTGCAATAAAAAGCTTTGTTTCTGCCGCTAAAACAACATAAACAAACAGCCGTCCGCTTATGGTATTAGGCGAACGGCTTTTTTTATCACTGTCATAATATGGCATAATGACAATAAAATTCTAAAAGGGTTGAATTTAATAATTGTCTATGCTACAATACAAGTATATTATTACTTTTGTCCGTCTTTTCGGACCCTGAATAAGGAGATTTTTTATACATGGAAAAAGATTATAAATTTAAAGTTAACCTCGGCGGCATGATAGATATACTGTCAAATCACCTGTACAGCTCCCCCGATGTTTTCGTGCGTGAGCTGCTCCAGAACGGTACGGACGCTATAAGCGCAAGAATTGCTCAGGATAAGGATTACCGTGAAGAAGACGCTAAGGTTGAGATCGAGGTAGAGGAAGGTAAACAAATTATCTTTCGTGACAACGGAACAGGTCTTAATGAGGACGAAATACACCGTTTTCTCTCCGTGATAGGTCAATCCTCAAAATACGATATCGAAAACAATATGGCAAACGGTGATTATATCGGACGCTTCGGCATAGGTCTGCTTTCTTGCTTTATGGTAACGGATCACATCTGCGTCCGTACACGTTCATATAAATGCCCCGATACAGTTCTTGAATGGAAGGGCATGGCAGACGGTACATATACTATCGAAACCATAGAAAGCACTATGCCTGTCGGAACGGAAATAATTATCGAAAACAATAAAACGGATAAGGATGACTCTGTTGACGAGTATTATAACTGCGATAATATATCAAACATTATATATTATTACGGACTATTTCTCAAATATCCTGTATATACAGTAAGCGGAGAGGAAAAAACAAGGCTCAACCTTAAATTCGATTTTGACGCTGATAAGGATAAAAAGCTCTGCATGACCCTCGGAAAGACTTTTCTCGGCGAGGATTTCCTTGACTGCTTTACACTGCGTTCACCTACGGGACTTTTCAGCGGTATTGCATATGTACTCCCCTATCCTGTATCCGCCAATGTCCATAATATGCACAGGATCTATCTTAAAAATATGCTGCTTACCGAAAACGGACAGAAGCTGCTCCCGGAATGGGCTTTCTTTATCCGCTGCATAATCAATACGAATAATCTCAAGCCCACCTCATCCCGTGAGGATTTTTATGAGGATGAAGCTCTCGACAGGGCAAGAAATGAATTAGGCGATATCATTGCAGATTATTTTGAAGACCTTGATATTCATAACAAGGAGCTTCTTTATAAGATAGTAAGCATACATAATCTTGCAGTCAAATCCGTAATTTCCTCCGGCGATTCAATGGATGACCTCCTTTTGCCCTATATAATTTTCCATACCTCTCTGGGTGATCTTACGGGCAAGGATATACTTGATTTCGGTTCGACAGCATTCTATACAATTGATGAAAACCAGTTCAGACAGCTTGCCCCGCTTTATGTACAGCGCAGTCAGCTTCTGATAAATGCTGGTTATGTATATGAGGACGCTATTATAACAAAGCTTTCGGAAATGAGCAGGAAAACCGATATAATCAAGCTTACTGATTCAGACATAGACTTCATGCTTGATGACAGTGAATTTGACGGCGATCCCGCCGCCGACAAGCTTCTCAGGACAGCATCAAAGATACTCAGAAAATACGACTGCAAGCCGGCGCTGAAGGAATTCCGTCCGTTTGAGATACCCACACTTTATACCATCAATGAAAAGGCGTACAAGGCAAGGCAGATAAAACGCTCAAAGCAGAATGCAAACAATATTTTTATGGGTATGCTGAATTCATTTGAAAGCGAGATATCCTCAAATGCTGTTGCCTGCCTTTATCTGAATACAAACAATCTTATCATACGCAAGCTCATTGATATGGATGATGAAGAAAAGCTTTCATGTTATATAGAGATACTTTATGTTCAGTCTTTGCTTTCGGGACATTTTCCGCTTCTGAATAACGAAATGAAGATACTTAATGAAAACCTTTACAATCTTATGTCATTTACTTAATATGGAAGGTGATAATTTATAATGCTATATCAGGATTATGCAGAAATTTTTGAGGATCTTGCTCACGGCGAGCCTAAATGCAGGGGTATCCGCTTTGCTATAGACAAAGCTCTTGAACGTCAGGATTTTGAAAATGCGCTGATCCTCTATTTCGACTATGTTGAAGAGGATTACTTTTACGGCGACGGTTTTCAGGCAGCTATACTTTTTCCTGAATATGTGTCATGCTTTGACAGTCACCCGGAATTGCATGAAAAATACAGCTACAATTTTATGTGGGCATTCAAATGGGCATTGTCATGTTTTGAGAGTTTTTATCAGATACCGCTTAGTCAGATAACCGATATGTACCGTCAGTACAGTGAGTACTGCGAAAAGCTTAACTATAATAAGAGATCATATTACCGCAAGCTATGGTGTATGATGAGCAATTACGGACTTAAAAGCCTGCCGGTCTGTTCAAGCATTGAACAGGCTCACAGACTTATGATGCACTGTCCGCTTGATGATCTGAGCGAGGTAAAAGCAGGCGAGGCGGATGATCTGTCCTCCTATTATCTTGACATTGAAAAGGATATTGACAAGGCTCTGAAAGCTGCCGAGCCTATACTTTCAGGCAAAGTAAGCTGCAGTACCGTACCTCATTATACATACAGTAATTTTGCGATGTGGTATTTTGAGCATAATGATCTGGAAAAAGCAGAAAATTATGCAAAAAAATCCCTCAGATTAATTATGCGTGATTTTGTCGCCGATAATTCTCTTATGGAGCATAAGGGAAAAATACTCATGATACTTGCCTATACCGATCTGCCCGAAGCGCTGAAATTTTTCCGCAGACAGATAAAGCCGTGCAGTGCCAATGAATGTGGCTGGGATAATTTTCATTTTTTCAGGGGCGCATATCATCTTATGCATTGCCTTGAAAAAAACGGTGAGCAGACAGTCAGAATTCTTTTCCCCGATACCAATGACCCGATATATAACGAGAGTAATAATTATTCAACTGCTGTTTTGAAGAAATATTATTTTGACAAGGCAAAATTCATTGCCGACCGATTTGATGAAAGGGACGGCAATCACCATTTCAATTATCTGCTGAATAAAAAATACAATTATTAAATCTTTTAATATGAAAGGATGATATTATGTACATTGAAGAGTATGAAGAACAGTTTTTTGAAGGTCTTGAAAGAGGAGAGGCAAAAGCCAAGGGTATAAAAAAAGCCCTTGACCATGCCCTTGAACAGCAGGATGTTGATGCGGCTTTACAGCTTTATTATCTGTTCATGAATGAAGATGTAATGCACGGAAATTCATATCAGGCAATCATTCTCTTTCCCGAATATGTTGCTTATTTTGAAGATCACCCCGACAAGCATGATGAATACAATCATGACGTAATGTGGACCTACAAATGGATAATTGCAAATGTACTTGACTTTCCGCAGATACCGCTTTCTCAGATAGAAAGCCTGTATGAACAATACAAAGATTTCTGCAAAAAATTCAATTACAATCTGCGTACATATTACAGCAATATATGTTTCCTTATACAGGTGCATCTTGGTAAGGACGGTGTATTCTGCGGGATGACAGCAAAACAGGCACACAGCGAAATGATGAAAATTCCCCGTGATAATCTCAGCGACTGCGTTGCCTGCGAAACCTCCTCCGAGGTCAGCTATCTTATAAACAATGATGAACCCGAGGAAAAAATAATCAAAAAAGCAAAGGGTCTTATAGAGGGCAAGCTTACCTGTGCCGAACAGCCCCACTGTGCTCTTGCAAATATTGCTGAATACTATCTTGAGCATGGCGACCTTACAAACGCCACTAAATTCGCAGAAAAAGCATATCATCTTATAAACAGGGATTACGCCAATGAAGATAATCTTAATGTCAAAAAATCTATCTGCATGACAGTCTTTTCTCATTCCAACCCCAACAAGGCTATCAAGATACTCAAAAACGTCATGCGCTTTGTTCCCGAAAATTCCAATTACAATGATCTTTTTGAAATATACAGGAGTACCTATTACTTCATGTACAAGCTTGAAGAAAGGGGTGCTACCCATATCCGTCTGCGTCTTCCCTTCCGTGATGAGGATATCATTACCGAGGATAATGTATATGAGATCACTGCACTTAAAGAATATTTCTACAATAAGGCAAAGGAATTAGCTGTCAGATTTGATGAAAGAAACGGCAACAGTCTTTTTATGGAGCGTCTTGATAAAATTAATATTGTTGACGAGGAAAACTTCACCAACAGTCAGGAAATGCCCGATTATCCCATTCTTACATACATCAGAGAAAATCTTGACGACGGTTTCCTTCCCGAGAATTTCAGTCTCCCCTGTCCTGATCTTGACGAAGACAAAGAACCTTTTGTGGACGGCGCACTTGACGGCATTATGTTCATTCATCAGCGCAATGACCCTCAGGAGCTTGGAGAGCTTGAAGGCATTATTCGGCGTGCAGCTGACGGGGATGATATATGTGTAATTGACTCTGAAAAGTATTTTGAAGAAACCGGCAACAGAATGATACTCCTTATTGATACAGTTCAGGATTTTATTATCCAAAATCAAAAGGATCTCAATGCACAGAATATGTTCGGTTTCGGCGTTGATCTTGCCGTAGGCTCAAATAATAAGGAAGCTGTAAAGCTTGGTCTGAGCATACTTGCCCTTTTCGGAGATTTCAATGAAAAGCTTACGGAAGCAATACTTGAGCTTGCCGCCTGCAATGAATTTACTCTGTTTGCAATGTGGGCAGTCGCAGAAGTCGAAAACAAAAACGAGCTTACATTTGAAATGGCAAAGCATGCTGACGGCTGGGGCAGGATCCTCACTGTGCATTATCTTGAACCCGAAACAGACGAGATAAAACAGTGGCTGCTTAAAGAGGGAATCAAGAACACCGTATATCCCGGATATTCGGCTATTACCTGTTTCGAAAAGGCTGACGTCATGACCCTGCTTGAAAACGGTCTTAATGACGACAATTTTACAGATGTCGAATACATTATTACCTTCCTTATCCTTGACGGTCCTACGATCGGTATTAAGGCGTTTGCAGAGGATGAAGAACGAATCATGGATATGTTCATTACTGCCGCCGAAAACAGGGAGCTTGACGAATTCCAGACAAGAGGCTTACAGCTTATACTTGAAAATTACGAAAACGAAAATATCTGCAATCGTATAATAAATATGGGTATTGAACCCCTTGAAGAGGAATCTGACAATTCCGAAGACAGCGAATAAAAAATTTCACGGCTGAATCGTGCTTCCACTTTCAGCCGTGAATTTTTCACATCATTCGATCATATAAGTATTAATGTGTGCCATGCATTTTCTGCAAGGTACATTTTTTTATTTTATTACATCTATACCCATGTACGGACGGAGAACCTCCGGAACTGTTACGCTGCCGTCTGCATTCTGATACTGCTCAACGATTGCCGGAATTACACGGCTTGTTGCAAGACCTGATGCATTGAGGGTATGTGCAAAATGCATTTTCTTATCCTCGCCTCTGTAACGGATGTTGCCTCTCCTTGCCTGATAATCCCTTGCATTTGATGCAGAGCTTACCTCCTTGTAGATCTCCATTGACGGGATCCATACCTCGATATCATAAGTCCTTGCCATTGAGAAGGAACAGTCGCCTGCTGCAAGCTTGCTGAGTCTGTAATGGAGTCCAAGCTCCTGAACAAGTCTTTCAGCCTTTTCTACAAGCTCCTTGAATGCGATATCGGACTTATCATCCTCGGTATACTGAACCATTTCAACCTTATTGAACTGGTGTCCTCTTATCATACCTCTTTCTTCGCTTCTGTAGCTTCCTGCTTCACGGCGGTAGCATGGTGTATATGCTATGTACTTTCTCGGAAGTTCATCCTTTGACATTATTTCATCTCTGTGAAGATTTACAAGCGCTGTCTCTGCTGTGGGGAGCATGAATTTTTCATCGCTGCTTGTGGGGTTCTGTATCCAGTAAACCTCATCCCTGAACTTCGGGAACTGTCCTGCAACATAGCCGCACTGATAACCAAGCATATGCGGGGGAAGAATGAATTCAAATCCGTCCTTTATATGCTCATTGATAAAGAAGTTGAGCAGCGCCCATTCAAGTCTTGCGCCCCAGCCCCTGTACAGCCAGCTTCCTGCGCCTGCGATCTTTGCACCCCTCTGATAATCAATAAGACCAAGGCTTTCGCACAGCTCTACATGATTTTTCATCGGGAAATCAAACTGCGGCTTCTCACCGAAAAAGCGTACAGGCTCGTTCTGTTCCTTGCCGCCTGCTGCAACGTCCTCATCGGGAAGGTTCGGAAGTGAAAGAAGAAGATCCTTCTGCTTTTCATCAAGCTCTGCAACCTTTGCATCGCCTTCCTTGATCTGTGCGACAAGCTCCTTCATCTTTGCCATGATCTCGCTTGCGTCTCCGCCGGCTTTTTTGATCTGCGGTATCTGCTTGCTTGCTGCATTCTGTTCAGCCTTCATTGCTTCTACCTTGCCGAGCTGAGCACGCTTTTCTGCGTCAACCTCACGGATAGCGTCAACAACGCTGTCAAGATCCATTTCTCTCTTTTTGATCCTTGCCTTTACCTCATCGGGATTGTCTCTGATAAGTTTAATGTCTATCATTTCTTATTACTCCTTTTAAAAAAACTTTTATATTCATCCTACCATATCGGCGGATTGTATACCTTCATCAAATGTACCATGAACTTCAATACTGTGTCCCCAGAACATATCGTCATCAGTGTAATATACAATATAGCTTCCTTCTGCGTCAACAGATATTTCGCTCAATTCTATACGCTCTGCAAAATCTTCTTCGGTTATTTCCTGCATTTCTTCATCTTCTTCAAGGGAGTCTTCAAGCCAGTCATTTGCAAGATCTGTAAGCGCTTCAGCAGAAAATTCACGCATATCCCTATCACGTTTATCAAGCTCTGAAATAAATCTCTTCATATTCTCATGAGCTGTTTTCCATGTTTCAGGATCGTCCTTATCAACTTCAAGATACAGAATAATTCTCTTTCCGTCTCTCTCAATACTTCCCTCAAACATTTCAAGGTCTTTTTCAAGAGTAAACTCTCCAAGGTCATCATCAGATATAGTTACTTTTTTTCTGTATTCATTCAGAACAGACAACAGTCTTTCATCTGTTACATTTTCTTCAATAACCTTTTCAAGACAGAACATATTGTTATATCCATTTCTTGGTCTTGCTTTTGATCTTCTTGCAAGTATCCTGTAAATAGTACCCTTTTTGAACCGCTTGAAAAATGCGCCTGTTTTAAGTTCTTCCTCTGTTGTCTCCCATACGATTTTTCCTTCCATGGGATCAAAGGAATCCGACTGAACATCAATTGACGCTAAAATACTCATCTGTGCAGTCTTTCCAACAGCCGCACCGCTGTAATCGTTTGTGACTACTTTATATTCAAGTATTTCATCCTCAAACATATCATTCTTTGCTTTATCAAGCTTTTTAGGCACATAGTTTTCTTCATCGTAAAAATCCACTGTTTAGACCCCCTTTTTTTATTCTGCTTTTAATATTACCTAAATCCGTGAAATTCGATTTTATATATTCATTTATATCGCATCAAAATAACGTTTTTTTGAAAAAACATTATCACCCAATAGGTGCAATTTTTGTTAGCATCCTGTAAAAATATCTTTGCTGCCTTGCGGCAGCAGTCAACTTTATTGATGACCGTTACAAGGGGAAGCCCTCTTTCCCAGGGCTTCCCCTCTTTCAAAACAGTCCACTGGACTGTTTTGAAATTCACCCCTTGCCGAGGGATTACTGAGACT
>Ga0326512_10001258_pt1 | contig 19957 bp, 27 predicted proteins | sample 1_2617_0518_D_FD_203652 | JGI IMG/M metagenome (GOLD analysis project Ga0326512, IMG submission 203652) | Bovine rumen microbial communities from UC Davis, California, United States - 1_2617_0518 | ecosystem: Host-associated > Mammals > Digestive system > Stomach > Rumen | place: USA... | reverse complement strand
CCGTCATGACGCTGGGGTGGTATGAAATCCACAATCGAATTAAAACGTGAGTCGTGTTTGAGTTTGGGAAACATTTTTTTTACGTTTGTTGCCGAAGCCACCAACGTATACGTTAATAATGTCCGAGTTATGTCCGACTTTTAAAGTCGAAAAGAGCCGCTTTCCACGTGTATACACGGGATTGCGGCTCTATTAGTTGCGGAGGCAGGATTTGAATTTCAGACTTATTTGACGTATTGTGGCGCATGCGGATGGATAAATTACAAATAATAGTGTTAAACGTGTCAAGAAGACGTAGAAGACAGTCCGATGACTAGATAAAGAAAAACCCCAATAAAAATGGATTATTGGTTCATTTTTAATTGGGATTTTGGTTTCTTTTTATGTCCGAGTCTCGTCCGAATCCAACTTTGCCAGTTTCAGTGAGTCGTCATAGCGTTTCTTCCAAAGCATGATTTCCTGGTCTTTCATGGCCAGCTGCTTCTCTTTCTCGATGATAATCTGGTTCTTCAGGCTGATTACCTCATTGAGGTGCTCAACCTTTTCAGTCAAATCTCTTCCTACCATACTGTTTATTACATTGTGGTTACCAATGGTCGGAGTGTTGACGGATGACGGCAGCTCTCCTTCCTCGAATTCTACGAAATAGTCGATAGATAGGCCTGTAGCACGAAGAACAGCCGACAGCTTATCGATACTGATATTCTTATCGTCAGCATAGTAATTGTCCAGACCTTTCTTTCGACCACCCAACATGGCGATGCATATATCAGTATATGCACCGCGATGGGACTGTACCCATTCCTTTAATTTGCTTCCTTTATACTTCATATTTACTTAATAACAGTTAAAAACCATACCAAAACTGGAAATTATTCCATTTTTATTTTGGATTTTCAAAATTTAGCGCTAATTTTGCTCACAAATTTAGTGATTATTTTAAACACAACCAAATTATTTATGGAAAAAATTGACGCATTGGGAATATCTTCCTACTATGACTCGCTGGTTCGAGGCGACAAGGATACCTTCACCATCGAGGTGGCCAACGCCATAGGCAAGAGCACGGCGACGGTAAGACGCAAGATACGTCTTGGGTGCTGGAACCAGAAGACCGAGATAGACAAGGTTACCGATATTATTAACAGCAGGACGTCATGATGGAATCCAAGACTGTAGAATTCTTCCTGACCCCTGATGGTGACATCATGGTATATGAGGAAGGGCAGGGTACCAGGCAGTATACCGAGAAGGATACCGAGTTCAGCATGTACATACTGAATCTGGTGCAAGCCTACTACCCTGAGGCCTACGTGGCACTGCACAAGGAGTACCAGCGCTACAAGGGCAACGCGCCGTACTTCGTGTACAAGATGGCCAGCCGCTTCATACGTTGCAACTTTGGCAAGTATGACGGGCTGACATATGACATACAAGGTATCACGATGCATCTGGAAGAGGTGGCATGCCCGCAGCGCAGGGAATGTCCGATGGTTGGCGTCATCTGCAAACCCAAGGCACTTGCGCTGACAGACCGCGAACGCGAGATAGCCATCCTGCACAGCAAGGGGCTGAGCTATAAGGATATCTCCGAGCAGCTGGGCATCACACACTCCACCATTAAGAACTTCTTGCAGCGCATCAAGAAACGTCTGCACCTGCGTTCGTCGAAGGATATAGCGAAGGTGCTTTGTACGATTATTATTACTTAAGACACACTATTGAATTCATACGGTTCGGAAAATTCATACCGAAGCGTCGGCAGAGAATGTTTCCATTTTAAGTAAAAATGAAAGAATGAATTTTGCATGGCTACAGCTGCTGTGAAGCCCCTGTAGTTTTTCCTAGGACTCATTGAGGGCATCATCAATTAGATATCATTTATTAATCATTATCTACGGGCGAAAGGACGCTCGGATGGGTGCAAGTCCCATTCTATTATTCGGTTTTATTTATTATGCAATTCGAGTAAACAATGTTAGACTTTAATTTTCTCTCAGAGGCCGGGATGCCACGGCCTTTAGAGGAAATATAGAAAACCGGTATTAACTAAACACAACAATATTATGAGCAAGACGGAAAATTTGGTTATTGGCCCCAACGAGTTGCAGGCCAATGCAGAACTTCAAAGGATAATGTTGGAATGGCGGGGTGTGACACAGGAAGTGAAAGCGGTTGTACTCCGTAAGGTGGTATCGCTGGCCCAAGAAGGCACTGTAGACTGTATCCACCTGGTAAGTGCTGTCACTTCACTGTCGCTTGCCGTCGGCCAACTTATAGCCCTGATGGAGAATGAAGAGATGGAGGAAAATCTTATTCAAGCATTTTCAGAAGGTGTGAAGCTGGCTGTAAATGGAGTCAGGTTAGAGAGACTGAAGGAGGAACGCGTATGAGTCCAATGAAACATATAGACATCATGCTCCTCAATGGGAGTGGGAGCAAATTTTACATGACGCTGCACTACCGCTGCCATCAGTTCTGGAAGAACCCGAAAGAGGAGATTATGGATTATGTCCTGAGCCGCTGCCCTTCGTTGCGGAACCGGGATTTCGTGTTGTATATTAACTGAAATGAAATAGGATATGGATAAACATTATTTTCTTTCTGTTTGGACTTGTAAGTCAAACAGTATGGGCAATGAGCTCAGTGCATACGTGTATAAAAAGTACAATCACGTTGTTGTGTCAGCTGATGACATCCATAATGTTAAGGATGACATTCAGATGAAGATGCGAGAACTGGAGGAGCAGAATAAGAGATGCAAGCCTTTCCGATTTATACATAGAGAGTTCAGAGGTTCCTACGGTGAAATGGAACCGCACATCATGGTGAAGCCAGACACAGACACCGACAAAGTTGTTTTTTCCATACACGCTGATTATATCAGAAATGCAATATTAGAATACAGGAGACCATAGTATGAAAAAACAAAGAAAAAAATTGAGCCTCCCGGCCATAAAGAAATTTCGGGAGGCTATAGCAAACGGAAACATTGGAACCTATCTGATTGAATCCGGAGAGAAAGTAAATGCCGGAAGCGTTAAGGTGAAGTACGCTCTCAAGAATCGGCCTTGGGTTGTTACTGTTGAAGCAAAGAGAATCTATGATAACAAACATTAAGATTACCCTGACCAACGGTCAGAAGTATAAACTCAGAAATCCGGACACGCTGTCAGAGATTGACTGCAGCCGTACTGCGATTTTCTTGTTCGACGACATGAATGTATATACAGGCTGTAGTGACGGATTATTGGATGAGGACGAAGATTTCTGCATCTTCGTTCCAGGCAAGAAACACGGCATTAGCATGCCATTCAGAAGGCTCGTTGGCTGGGCATATAAAAGGAAAGGAGATAGGTGATGAACGGTGAAGGATTAATATTAATAGCCAGAATGGTCCGTGACGTGAAAGCAGGAAAGGACATCGAGAAAGTGGTGGACATGTATTGTAAGTGCAAGACACCAGAGTTACGCCAACAACTCATTGCCGGCATCCGGCAGATAGTTGGTAGAGACATGATTGAAAAAGCAATGAGAGTATGATAGAAAATGAATTACCAGATAAAGTTTCTTGGCGTGTTGTTGACGCATAGGCTGCAATTCCTCCTTGCTCCTATACCACGAAGCCATTTTGTCACGTTCAATGCCCATATTTTTACGAATGCTATCCTGAAGAATATGATGAAGATGAATAAAGTGAGTCAATTAAAATTTGAATAGTATGAAAATTTACATCAGTGGAAAGATAGGCGAGACCGTCCCCAGCAAGGAGACCATCGCGAAGTTCATGAAGGCCGAGGACATGCTGCTAGCCAAAGGCATGGAAGTCTTTAACCCTACCACCAGCGGACTTGGCCAGCATGCCGAGAGTCTGGCACAGAAGAATGGTACCACGTTCTGGGAGGAGATCGTACTCCTGGATATCGAGGAGCTGAAGAAATGTGATGCCATCTACATGCTCGAGGACTTCCGCCGTTCCGACGGTGCAATGTCGGAATACCACTATGCAAAAGGTGCAGGCAAGAGCATGATTTTCGCATACTATCACCATGCTGCAGAGTGGCTGTTCGCACAGTATGACAAGCTCTGTGACCAGGGACGTGAGCCCTTGGAGCCAGATTGGGGTGAAGAACCCTTCGAGACCAAGCAGAGATATGTCAGGGAGAATATCAACAAGATATGGCTCCCGCTGAATGGTAAGCGTGAGCTATGAAGTACGTAGTGACTGCCATCAGCAGGCTGACACAGCAGAGAGTGCGCATCACCACTCCGCACTCCCGCTGGAAGGCCGAGATGCTCCTGCTGCAGGCCAAGCAGAAGTACAAGGCACGTACCAAGGACAGGCCTTACATGCGACTCCGACTGGAGGAAGCCGTAGAGGAGTTGTCTGTATTTTAATGTATGCGACAAAGTTCCTATCTTTGCCGCCGGTTAAAACCTAAATATTATGATCAAAGAAAACGATATCGAGCAACTTCTTGAATTAGATATCCGCGCGGTTGTCGAGGACTACGACATCACGCTCAAGAAGTCGGGAGTCAATTACAAGGGACTGTGCCCGTTCCACAAGGACACGACGCCGTCGTTTGTCGTATCACCAGCTAAGAACGTCTGCAAGTGCTTCAGCTGCGGAGAGGGTGGCAACACCATCTCCTTCGTAATGAAGATGGAGCACGTCGGCTTCCATGAGGCCTGCAAGATATTGGCCAAGAACCACAACATCAAGCTTGACATAGAAGAGAAGAAGTCAACGCCCGAGGAAGTACTGCTGTACCAGAAGAAGGAGTCGGCCTACGTCATCTACGAACACCTGAACAAGTACTTTGTCCAGAACTTGCATGCAGACACCCCTGAGGCCAAGGCCGCGTTGAGTTATGCCGTACACCGCTGGGGTATGGAAGAGGTGATGGAACGAGGCATCGGATATGCCACATCGGGCTGGCAGGATATCGTGGAGTTCGCCAAGAAGGAGGCACTGTCCATCGGTATCATGAAGGAGCTCGACATCATCCGCACATCGGAAAAGGGGTCTGAATACGGCTTCTACCGAAACCGCCTGATGATACCCATCCGCGACAAGTACGGACGCATAGAGAGCTATACAGCCCGTGCCCTCGAGGAGCATGAAGCCAAGGACTGTAAGTACCTGAATGGTGCAGACTCGTTCCTCTTCAAGAAGGGCAATACCCTCTTCGGTCTGGATATCGCGAAGTTCGAGGGTGCCAAGCACAAGATCTTCTATGTCGTAGAGGGAGCACCCGACGTCATCAAGCTGCAGGAGATAGGCATTCTGAACACCATCGCTGCACTCGGCACCTCTTTCACCAAGGAACAGTTCCACCTGCTGAAACGGTTCAATGCATCACTGTGCTTCATACCCGATGCTGACAAGGCAGGCATCGAGGCCGTCATCAAGAATGGTAAGGCCGCCATGGCCGAGGGCTTCCGCGTCCTCGTCAAGGAGATACCGCCATTGGAGGAGACGGACGAGAGCGGCGTAGTGACCCTGCACAAACAGGATGCCGACAGTTACTTCAAGCGTCCGGACGAGGGAGAGAAGAACAGTGCCCAGGCGCAGCTGGATGCCATCAGCACCGAGGACTTCGTGGTATGGCTTGACAAGCACATATGGAATGATAGCCTTGTCGACACGGCCAAGAGCGATATCATCCGTGAGCTGGCCGACACGCTGCTGCTGGAGAAAGACGAGTACGTCCGTAACACCATCGTCGATGCGCTGGCCGCCAAGCATGGCCACAAGAACATGTGGAAGAACGCCATCAACGATGCCAAGCGCAGGGCACAGGAGAAACGTGCCAAGGAGACCACCCGCAAGTCGGGCATCGATCTCCGCAAGTATGGCTTCTATGAAGACCATAACAGCTACTGGTGTAACGAGGAAGGCTCAGAGAAGCAGTGGAGCAACTTCAAGATGAAGCCGCTGTACCATATTCTGGGTGTCGATGACTCGAAGCGTATCTATGAGGTCACCAATCAGGACGGCGTGACACGCACGCTGGAGCTGTCAGCCGAGGAACTCGTCAGCCTGCCCAAATTCCAGATCAGGGTCGAGTCCATGGGTAACTTCCTATGGTATGGCACTGTCGAGGAACTCAAGAAACTCAAGAAATACCTATACGATATCACTGGTACCGCACTGAGCGTCCGACAGTACGGATGGCAGAAGAGGGGCTTCTGGGCATTCGGCAACGGATGCATCTATGAGGATGAATTCATCCCTGCAGACCACATGGGTATTGTGCACCTGCATGAGGTGGACAAGCAGATGGATGACTACTACCTGCAGGGAGCCAGCGATATCTACGCAAACGATACCAGCTACTTCACTTTCGAGCGACAGTTCATCTTCCCAGAGGGGCATAGCTCGATATCGCTGCCGGACTTCGCCAATATGATGGTGGGCGTCTTCGGCAATAATGCCAAGGTAGGCATCTGCTATCTGCTGGCCAGCATATTCCGAGATATCATCACGTCATATACGACCAACTTCCCCATCCTTAACCTCTTCGGTCAGAAAGGTACGGGTAAGTCGGAGCTGGGCATCACGCTGATGCGTTTCTTCTCCATTGGTGACGAGCCCACCAACCTGAGGAACACGACAGCACCGGGACTGTCGCAGCTGCTGTCGATGACCGCCAACAGTCTGATATTCCTGGACGAATACAAGAACACCCTCGACATGCGCATCATCGAGATCATCAAAGGATGCTACGACGGCGTAGGACGATCGCGTATGGATATGGACAGGGGCAAGCAGATTGAGAAGACGCCCGTAGACTGTGGTGTCATCGTCGGTGGCCAGGAGATGCCCACGCTGGACATCGCCATGTTCTCGCGAATGATATTCCTCACACATGACTCTCCCGTCCATGACAGGGAGGCCAAGGACCGATTCAACCGTCTGGTGGATATCCGCAAGATGGGACTGCAGCACCTCACGAAGGAGATACTGGCCAACCGTAAGTTCTTTGCTTCCTCGTTCTACGAGACATACAACGAGGTGACCAACGAGGTGTTCGACGAGATAGAGAACGCCAACGTCGAAGACCGCCTGTGGCGTAACTGGGTCATCCTGCTGTCTACATACAAGACACTATACAAGACGCTGGAGCTTCCCTTCGAATACGAAGAGATGAAGAAGCTGTGCGTCGACGGCATCCTGCGTCAGAATACCGAGGTCGTCAGCAATAACGAGATGGGCCGACTCTGGGATGCCATGAAGTATCTCTTCGAGGAGAATATGATCTACGAGGGAGCAGACTTCAAGGTGAAGCGCGTGAAGTACCTGAAGACCACGCTGGGAGACCGCGAGTTCCGCACGGAGACGCCTATCCTGATGCTGCGTCCGTCGCACTTCATCGGCCAGTACCGTAAGATGGCCAGCCAGCAGAAGGAGACCGTGATGACCAAGGACTCCATCAAGTACTACCTCACAACCAGCTCTGCATATCTGGGTGAGCGAAGCAGTGAGCGCTGGAAGATCATCATAGACGGCAAGCCTGAGGTAGAATACCGTAAGCTGGCCGATGGCAGCATGAAGACCATAGAGAGGGTGAAGTTCGACCGCTGCATGTGCTTCGACTACAACCAGCTGAAGGACAAGTTCGACCTCGAGCTGGAGTTCATGAGCGGAGAGATGGCCGACGAATTTGAGAAACAGATAGTGGCTGAAGAAGAAGCAGCCCGACGCAGGCGATTGGAGCCTGAGATATTCTAATTTTTCTTTGTAAGCAGATATTTAGGTTTATCGACTGATGGCTGGTGCGGGAGCATCGGCCATCTTTTTTCAGGTAGAGGGTGGCCAGGGGCGTTTTTAGGGTCAAAACCTTATGCGCACGCGCGCGCACACGAGCAAATGGCTGCACACACTTGCACACAGCTGCACACATTTTTTTATATTGCTGATATTCAGACGCTTGCGTCTCGCACACAAATCCAAATTTCTGCACACATCCTGCACACATTTGCACACATTTTGCACACACGCCCTCATTTTGCACACAAAAAAGGGCATTTTGCACACACTTTTTCCATTTTGCACACAAATACAAAATACATAAGGTGTTAAAAAACAAGCACTTAACATTTTGTGTGCAGATGTGTGCAGCTGTGGGCAGTGTTTTGGGTATACGTATGAGGAGAAAAAATAAAAATGGAAAAGTTCATTTTTAATACGGAAAATTACTATCTTTGCAGCACAATTACATGATTATGAGTGACTTTACTATTTATATCAAACTACCGGCCTACGAGCGGGAGTGGTGCATCAGCCACTTCGGTAACCCTGCACGGTTCCCCGCGCAGTCGAACATCAACAGTGTAATACGACATTATCTGAAGGAGCGCCCTGCGGACATCGTTCCTATCGTCCAGCAGGATGACGAGCTTGCCATCTGCATACCTGCCAGTCAGGCAAAGCCACCCAGCAAGTTCAACTATGTCACCATACCGGGAAAGAAAGGTATCGCAGAAGCCATCAATGACCTCTTCAGCAAACACATCTGGGAGGATCTGATGAACGAGGCTGTCAGAGACCAGCCTATGACCTACCTGCTGGAGGACTGGATGACGACCAACGGCATCTCCTATGACCACTTCCAGAACCTCAAGCAGAAATTCTATCGCATCATGGACTCGTACCGCAAATGCGGTGTCAATGTCAGCCGTGGGTACAAACATGAGTCTCTTTCGAAAAATGTATGAATCCCTGTTAAAAAAATAAAAATCAGACATAACATTTCTCACACAATACGACATTATATTTTCCTACCCCTTCTTAGGCATTCCTACCCGTAATTATACATTCTTAGATAAAAACGATATGAAACAACTCGAATTCTTCACCAAAATCGAATGGGCTGCAGCCGAACATCTCACCGGCATGAAAGTCCTGCCAAACAACATCTGCTATCTTCCTTCAGGCATCACCTTCCATCAGATAGATACTGAGGAACTCGTAGGCGTCAAACAGGAAGAGACCTACGAGAAAAACCAGCGCATCTGGACGCTGACCGTGACATTCAAGACGACATGCAAGGAGCCGTCCGACATGAGAGGCCTTGCTTACCGAGTGACGACACAGAAAGGTCAGGAGTATATCATCGGCACATCGTCACGGCCATATCCTGTCTGGAAAGAGAGCGTTGCCTATCCCGAGAAGGGTACGGAAAACCAGCTCAGAAACGTGACAATCACCCTGAAATCACGCCGTCCGCTGCTATCCGTGCTATCGTAATTGTATTTTCTATAACTGTAATTACTCCTTATCTTTGCAAGCAAACAAAAGTAAGGAGTAATTTTTATGAAGTTCGACTACTACATCACAGGTACCATCGGAGAGCAGTACGACTGGTGGACTGGCAACCGCGGTACCACTGCCAACATGGTGAAGAGCTTCCTGAACGAGCACAAGGATCAGGAGCTTACTATTGCCGTGTCATCCCTCGGCGGATATATCGATGACGGTCTGACCATCATGGAATATATCAAGGACCACGGGAAGTGCAACATGGTCATTATCGGTATGACGGCAAGTGCCGCTACCATCCTCTGTATGAAGGCCAAGTCCGTCAAGATCGCACGCGGCTCTATGATGCTGATCCATAACTCCTCGCAGATGCTCGACGTATGGACGTCGGCCAACAAGGAGAAAATCGACGAGATCATCAAGGCCTTTCAGCATGAGCGCGAGCAGCTGGACACTATCGACAAGTGCCTAGCAGACATCTATTCCACGCGTAACAAGAAGACGCTGGAAGAGAATCTTGACCTGATGGCCAAGGAAAAATGGCTCAGCGCCAAGGATGCCCTGGAGTTCGGGCTGGTGGATGCCATCATCGACGAGGATGACGATGCTGCTGCCAAGGCCAAGGCCGTCAAGAACGCCTACGCCTCGTACAGCAATGCCGCTGAGCACTACGCGGTACCGGCCTTCGAGGCTGAGAAGCCGTCACTGCTGCAGCGTATCACCAGCAGGTTCAAGAAAGAGGATAATAATCCCCAACCACATAATTCACATCAAAAAACAACAGCAATGAAAAAGATCGTTTTGAATCTGTTCTGCGCCATCCTGGCATTGCAGGACATCGAGCTGAACACTGAGAACGGCACTGCCAACCTCACTGAGGATCAGTTGACAGCTATCGAGAATGATCTGAAGGCCAAGGCTGACCGTATTGCTGACCTCGAGCGTCAGCTCAACGAGGCCAACACAGCCAAGGATACTGCTACCACAGCCAAGGCTGACGTGGACAAGCAGCTTGCCGACCTTCAGAAAGAGTATGATGAGTTCAAGGCCAAGGCCGGTGACAAGTCACCAGCTCATCCCGCTAGTGAGCCTGGCGCTCAGGATGCTGAGCCCAAGAATGCAAAGGAAATGTTTAATTCAATCAAAAACCTCCTGTAACCATGGCATCAATTCATGACATGACAGTGGACGAGTTGGCTCAGGTCATCACTCCACAATTCCTCGAGGAGAGCGCACAGCAGATCGCTTCCATCCTCCAGCAGATACCGTTCCAGGTCTTTCAGGACCAGACGGCTAAGTACGTAACAGTGCTCCCCGGTGTCCGTAACCAGATTACCTTCGGTGAGCTCGACGGAGACGCACAGCTCGCTCCTTATAGCGTAAAGAACCATGACAAGGCTAAATACGGCATCGTCGGTCGTACGCTCGTCGTATATCCTGGCAACTGTGCCAAGGACTTCGACCCCATGCCCCTGCTGCACAGCATCTGGGGAGAGAGCATCGCTCTGGGCGAGAATATCTCGAAGCACAACATCGCACGCAAGCTCGTGTCGCTGTTTGCCGGTAAGATCGGTATGCACATCAACGACGTCATCTTCTGCGGTGCCGTCCGCAAAGTGAGCGGCACAACGACCGCAGACCTCTTCGACTCGTTCGACACCATCATCGGTAAGGAGATCACGGCAGAGAAAATCAAGGCCGCAAATGGCAACTACATCAAGTTAGGTGCCATCAACAAGACCAATGCCATCGAGAAGCTGAAGGCCTTCTGGCGTGCAGCTGACAAGATGCTGCGTGGCCGCAAGGTCTACATGTACCTGTCGCCTGATGTCTACGCAGACTACTGCGACGACTATCAGACCCGTCATGGTGCTCTGCCCTACAACCAGTCGTATGACAAGGTGTACCTCGAGGGCTCGAACAACAAGTGCGAGTTCGCCGTGCTGGACAACATGGCAGGCTCGAACTACCTGAAGATCACCGTGAAGCAGAACCTGCTGCTCGGTACCGACATCATGAACCAGCAGAATGCTCCGTACATCGGCAGCTATTCGCCTTGGGCTTGCACCTTCGCGTATGCCGGTATCTACGGTCTGCAGATCCGCTCGCTCCGCAAGGAGAATATCATGATCGGCGACATCACGCCTGAGGGTGATACCGATGACAGTGGCGACGACGAGCCCGAGACCATCGTCGTGAAGTCTGACGTGGAGGTTGCCTTCACTAATTCTGTGGTAAACGCCACCATGGGTGACGAGAACGTCGGCCAGACGGCTACCACCGATCCCGCTGGTAAGACCTTGGCCTACAGCTCTTTTGACGAGACCGTGGCCACCGTGAACGAGAGCACAGGTGCCGTGACACTTGTCGGTGCTGGTACCACGCTCATCACCGCCACCTTCGCAGGTGACGACGAGTACAACGCCGCTCATGCTAGCTACGCCCTGGCTGTTGCAGCAGCTGCACAGCAAGGCGGAGGATAAATAAGTAACGCGGGCAGGGGAGCAATCCCCTGCGCGCTTTGTCTAACGAAATAAAACCAAGGAATATGGAAAGCAATTGCAATACCGCATCGGTTTACGACTCTATCGAGTCTTGCCCAGGACAGCGCTCACTGCCTGGTATCCGTCGCCGCTTGTACTATATCAACAAGGCTGACATCGCAGCGTTCCCTACGCTGCCCACACCGTCGACGGAGAATATCACCATGGCCGGCCTTGCCGCCTATACTGGTGACTTCACGCTCCAGTCTGACAAGTACTTCCAGTTCATCGACCTGAAGGACGAAGCATCCAATGTGACGTTCGAGACTGTCGGTGAGGATGGCTCTAAGCTCGTCAACAACCAGGCCAACGCCATCGTGGCAGGTATGGAGGATGACGTTAAGGGCTTCTTGCGTCAGGCCCTCAATGACGATGTCGTCTATGTCTACCAGCAGCGTGACGGCAAGTTCTGCATCATCGGCAACGAGATGTTCAAGTGCCACACCGACGGCTCTGGCGACACCGCAGCAGAGGCAACAGGTGCCATCACGACCACGCTGGCCATCAAGTGTTACGACGAATGCCCAGTGCCTACCTACAAGGGTAAGCTGATGCTCTCGTCAACAGAGTACATGGACTGCGCAGACGGTAAGATGAAGACTGTGTCCCAGTAGTCCAAGTCAACTGTAAAGTTAATCATGATCATTGGCGGTGACCTTGGCTCTACAGCCATGGTTGCCGCTTTAAATTTTATACTATGGACAATATCCTGACAAACAAGATAGGCGTGTTCCTTCAGAAGGAAAAGCCTACCGACCAAGAGATTAAGGATGCGGCAACAATGCTGCTGCAGCTGGAACCGCAACGGGCACGTGCCATATACAATACGGCACAGGTGCGTCCGCAGGCTATGCTCCCGTGGATACGTACGGACCTGAAGAAGCACTATGCCATCCGTAAGCGCGGTCTGACGAAGCAGCAGGTGAAGCCCTTCAACCAAGCCGTCGTCAAGAAGGTCGACGAGCAGCTGGCCGTCCGTCCTGAGACCGTCAAGGTGGAAAAGACAAGTGCTGTGGTAGTGGAGAAAGGCGTCCGCAAACGCCGTGACGACCACGACCTGCTGCCTGAACCCATCAAGAAGCTGTGGGAGCAGAATGCAGACCGCTGGAAGAAGATGCGTCAGCTACGTCAGCAGCTGGCCATCATGATTGAGCGTCCGGACTATCAGCCTTGCGACGGCAACGAACTGTGCAATGTCCTCCGTGAGGCAGAGGATGACCTCGTCAAGGCCTACGAGAAGTATGACAGCTACCTGATAGGCGACAAGGTGGACTCCAAAGCCTACTGGGATAATGCCAAAGCCGTGACGAATGCCCGTTCTGCCATCACGCGCAACCTCAAGGCTGACCCGATGACGGACAAGCACCGCCAGAAACTGCAGGATGCCGTCAATACCCTTGTCGCCCTGAAGCAGGAAATGCTTCCCGCTACCATCGAGAAGCTGAAGGCTGCAGGTGTCACTATACCTGAGCAGGATGCCTAGAGGTAGGGACATATCGATGATACTCAAACCGCTGGCCGAGAAACCCATACAGGCTTACTTCGGCAGCGGTCTGCATACGCTGGGCTTGCTGGGATGGATACTGTCCCAGACAGGGCCTGCCAGCATCTTTGTCAGCAGCTATTCCACCAGTGAACCGTTCCTGAACGGTGTGGCACGTCTGCGTGACAAAGGGCTGGTGCGTCATGGCATCCTGCTCCTGGACCATCGGGCAGCCCGCAAGACGCTGCAGCTGGAGCAGCTGATGGCTGGCGTCTTCGACAGCGTCATGCTCGGGCAGAACCATTCAAAGGTGCTGCTGGTGCATACGAACAGGATGGAGGTCACCGTGGTCACGTCACAGAACCAGACCTATGGCGACCGTGCCGAGTCTACCATCGTGACTACCGACAAGGATGTCTTCAGCCAGATGCTGGAACAGTTCATGGATACCTGCGGCAACGGAGGTGTAGAGATAGACGTTAGGAATGGAACAGGTATTATTACAGGAGATAGAGAAGCTGGCGCGCCTGCTGATGACGCCCCAGCAGATTGGCAGCCTCTTGGGGCTGAGTGGTGAGACGGTTGCTGAATTCAGCAACGAGTTCTCGGAAGTCGGACAGCTCTATAGGAAAGTCCTTGCCGAGCGTGCCCGTGAGCTGCATGAGAAAACGCTGCGTCTGGCAGACGTCGGTTCGCCGACGGCTATCGAGAATGCCGTGACGTGGCTCAGACAGGCTATAAACAGTATTGAATGAACGCAACGAACATAGACATCTACTCTACCAATCTGATGCTCACGGAAGAGCAGATGATTGAGAACAAGGTTCCGGAGCAGGTCATCCCTAGGATTGTCAGGCTTCGCGATATTTACAACTACATGCTTCGCAATCCCCTGAAGAAGGACCGCGAATACATCGACTATATCCAGGCACGCTATAAGAGCGACGAAGGTACGGCACTGTCACGGCGTACGGCCTACGAGGATCTGGAGATACTCCATGCCATCGTAGGCAGCCTGCAGCAGTGCTCGAAGGAATGGCACCGCTGGCGCTTCAACAACATGATTATGGAAGGCTATGCCATCGCCGTTCGCAGGGAGGATGCGGCAGCTATCGCCAAGCTGGCAGGCCAGTATGGCAAGTACAACAAACTCGACCAGGAAGATGCCCATGACTTCAACTATGGCCAGCTTCCCAAGCTGCAGTTCACCTTCGACGTGTCCTACCTCGGCTTCGAGAGGATACCAGGTGTGCGTGCCGTCATGGATGAGCTGATAGCACATTATACCAAGAGCATCTACAAGCATATCAAGGAAGATGCCGATATCGTAGAGTTCACGGAGGCCGTCGAATTGACGGATTCTGTGACGGAGAAAGAGAACGAGATAGCCAAAAAGATAGAAGCCCATGCAGACGCAACAGCAATACGTTAACCAGGCACAGGCCTATATGCTGTCCATGATGTGTAAGAACATGACCATGGTCGGCGGCCGTGGCATCGGCAAGGGCTTGATAGCGGCCTCCCTGCTGCGTCGTAACGCGGAGGGAATGCCGGGCAGCAATACGGCGCTGGTAGGTCCCAACTCCAAACGTATGTGGACAAATATCATCCCGTCATGGGACACCCACCTGCGCCGGTGGGGCTTCGTCGAGAACGTACACTATGCCTGGGGCAAGAAGCCTGCAAAGGCTTGGGGATGGAAGGATCCCATCATCAAGCCTATGAACTGGGAGAATACCCTTTCGTTCTATAACGGCAGCTACGCCACCATCGTGTCGCAGGACCGCAAGGGTACGTCAAACTCACAGAGCTTTGACTATATCCTCATCGACGAGGCGAAGTTCATCAATTTCGAGCAGCTGAAAGACGAGACCATTCCTGCCAACCGCGGCAACGGCAACGTCTTCGGCAGCATCTTCTACCATCACGGCATCGCCAAGTTCTCGGATATGCCGACAACCAAGAAAGGCTCGTGGTTCCTGAACGACCGCGAGAAGTGTGACAGCAAGAAGGTGACCACTCTCGAGGGCCTGCTGGTGGAACTGTACGAGGTACGCAAGCGCGTGGCCGACAAGGTTGCAGCCAACGAGAAGCCTACGCCTGCCGAGCTGCACTACCTCAGGAAACTGTCACGCTGTATCAATATGCTGCGTGCTGACACATACCTGTACAAGGAGTTCTCGAGTATCGAGAATCTGGAGATCCTCGGCGAGGAGTTCATCGCACAGTGCTTCAGGGATATGCCTCCAGCCACCTTCCGCACCACCATCATGTGTAAGAGGGTGGAGCATTCGGAGGACTCGTTCTACAACGCAAAGTCAGACCGTAACCTCTATACGGCCGTGAATAAGTCGTATATCGACTCGCTGAGCTATGACATGGATAAGCTGCGCAATGCTGACTGTAGGTGGGACAGTGACGTCGACCCGACGGCTCCCATATGGGTGGCCATGGACGCCAATGCGAACATCAACTGGGCGGTCGTAGGCCAGCCTGGCAGCGATATGAAGCTGCGTATACTGAAAAGCTTTTTCGTCAAATATGCTGAGCGACTGCCCGAACTGGTCAAGAGGATATGCGAGTACTACGGTCCTCACAGGCACAAGGAGGTCGTCTTCTGCTTCGACTCGACATTCGTGGGCAATAACTATGGTGTCAACAAGGCCGACTTCCACGTGGTGGTCGAGGAGAGCTTCAATGCCTGCGGGTGGATCGTCCGCAAGGTGTATATAGGTAAGCCATGGCGGCATCCTGTGAAGCAGCAGCTCATCAACGATATGTTCCGTGGCGTTCGCACGACCTACCAGGTGCTCATCAATGAGGAGAACAATCCCGACCTTTTGGTATCCATCGACTCAGCCATGACGGTGAACGGTACCAACCAGAAGGATAAGTCAGGTGAGAAAAAGGAAGAGTCAGAGGAAGATCCCCTCGAGAGCCGCACCGATGGCTCTGACGCTTTCGATACGCTCTGCATCGCTGTGGAGTTCGGCGGTTCTGCCTATGCCAGTGGCGGTGGTGGAGCAGGCATCGTATAGGTGATACGGCAGCAGGCCTTGTCTCGCTGCATCTGCATCTTTTTTTTGTGTTTTTATGTTTATACTTCCTGCTGGTGGGCGCGTGAGCGTCTGCCAGTTTCCTTTTGTGCTTCCGCAGTTCTGGAAGTACCTTCCCGACATCATGCGAAGGAGATGCGCTGCCCCCTGTTGTCCGTAGCGCGCCGTCGTACCCGTTTGTTTTCGCTGAACGTATTGTGAATGGTTTACTGTCTGCTGTCGTGGCAACCGACCTGATGGGATATCCTTGTATGTCGTGCCATGGACGCGGCATGCAGGGTACGCCATACCACGCGTCATATCCTTTTCGTGCCCGTCCTCACAGTCTGCCTGCCTGGTGCTGTCATAGGGTGGAATCCGTAGTGCTGCACCTGCTGTTTGGATTTCATCTGTAGTCAAACGCTTTTTAGTACTTTCGGGCACAGGCGGTTTGATTTTTCCTTTGCAAAGTTACAGCAAACGGCTCTCGCAAGGGCTCACGCTGTTGTCGCTCAGGAAATTTTCAAAGTTTTTCGGGCAGGCTTGCCGGTTTCGAAAAACTGCTGAAGCCGCAAGGGTGAAAATTTGCCTGGCGTTCCCTTGACTTTACGTGCCTTCTTTTTGCTTGTCCTGATATGCACGTAAAAATTACAAAAGCGCCCAGCGCTTCAAGTTTAACACTAAAAAGCAAAAGTTATGACTACAATTACAATGAAATCTCAGATCAACAGCAGAATCAAGCGGCACATCGGAAACCTTTCAAGTTTCAGCACCTATGGCGTGCAGGTAGAGTGTGAGGACAATGAGCACTACGACTTCGAGGTCGACGCTAACAGTTATGGCGAAGCCTGCATGATCGCCGAGTCTATGGCACATGAGATGTATGTAGACATCCTCTATATTCAGGTCGAGCAGGTTGCCTGAACCGACAACAAACAACAAACCTAATTATTCACAATTTAAACATTCAGCATTATGAAAACGAACAAGAACAACAGCAGCAATGCTACAGTGAACAAGGAAGAGCGCGCATTGAACCTCTTCGCAGACATGATGATCGAGAAGATCGAGTCCATCCAGAACAACTGGCAGAAGCCTTGGTTTACGGAAGGCAGCCTCTCTTGGCCGCGCAACATCAGCGGACGTGAATACAATGGTATGAACACGCTGATGCTTCTGATGCATTGCGAGAAACAAGGCTACCAGCTGCCCGTATTCATCACCTTCAACAGAGCCATATCGCTCAACTTCACCGACTCGGCAAACGGCAGAGTGCCTGCTGTGGATGCAGAGGGTGAGAAGCTGCCATGGGTGCACGTTCTCAAGGGTGAGAAGTCCTTCCCTGTATTCCTCACCTCGTTCACTGTCAAGGATGACGACGGCAATAAGATGAAGTACGAGGATTACAAGCTCCTCAGCAAGGATGAGCAGAAGAGATGGAAGGTCTATCCTGCTACACAGGTCTATGACGTCTTCAACATCGCTCAGACGAACATCGAGGAAGCACGCCCGGAGCTTTACAAGAAGCTGGTAGCGGAACTGATGCCCACCCGTGGGGAAGTCAAGTCCGACGGCTATGAGTTCAAAGCCTTCGACGTGATGGCCTCTGAGGGTAAGTGGATTTGCCCGATATCGATGAAGCATCAGGACCGTGCCTATTTCTCACCGGCTGAGAATGCTATCGTCCTTCCAGCCAAGGACCAGTTCGAGAACGGTCAGTCGTTCTACAGCACGGCATTCCATGAGTGCATACACTCTACTGGAATAGCCGACCAGCTCAACCGCTTGAAGCCAGGGGCCTTCTTCGGATCGCCCGAGTACGCCCGCGAGGAGCTCGTGGCAGAACTGGGTGCTGCACTGACGGCTCACCGCTATGGCTTCGACAGTCACATCAAGGAAGAGAGTGCAGCCTATCTCAAGTCATGGCTCAAGAGCCTGAAAGAGGAACCGGCCTTCATCAAGACCACGCTCTTCGATGTGAAGCGAGCCACCTCGATGCTGACACAGTGCCTCGACGAACTCGGGGCACAGGTGGCTCAGGTGGAGTCAAAACCCAAGAAGCGCACCAAGCGCGTGAAGGAGGCTGCCTAGTGCGGCCTCTTTCTTTTCTCCTTACTGAAATAGGAAAGGGTACAGCTATGAGACAGTTCGCACTAGGTCATTACGTCCCCAGACGCCATTGGGACAGCGCATCCTTCGAGAGTCGTGACTACAGCAGGATGCTGTTAGGCTTCAAGACTGGCAGGAACGTCTATAGCCGCTGGTTCGCTGAGCGTATGGCTCAGTTCCTGTCTTCCGTCAACCTGCACGGCGTGGTCATCGTGTGTGTGCCTGCCAGTACCAGGTACTCGCACGTACGCCGTTGGAAGCGCTTCTCACAGCAGCTGTGCAGGCTGACGGGTGCCATAGACGGTTTCGACCGCGTACAGGTCAGCGGAAGTCGCAAGCGTGCGCATGTCACTGGTGAATATGAGCTCGCGACGAATATCAAGCACTATGTGCATGTCGATGGCGACTGGTTCCGTGGCCGTCAGGTGCTTGTCATCGATGATATCTGGACTACAGGCCAGTCCTCGCGGGCATTCATCGGTGCCATGCAGGCCGCTGGTGCTGATGTCGTCATGGCTGTATATCTTGCCAAGACTCTGCAGTCCTGCAGCTGCCGATAGTTTGGTATCGCGCCATCCGTACCCCGCCCAACCCTTGGCCGCTCGCTATGCTCCTGCCCGGTGAACGGAGGTCGCGATGGGGTGCTAAGCACCCTGAAATGTTAAATTTTAGCTTTTATGCAAAAATAATCATTTGATTATTTGGTGGTTTGAAAAAAATTTCGTACCTTTGCAATGTCAATTAGAAACAAGTCGAACTTTTAAATTTTGAATGAAATGGCAACAAACGAAGAATGGTGGGAGTACTTCAATGAACTACAAAAGAAAATCAAGAGAGTTCAAGAGTCAGACCTCCCAGACGACATCAAGGAGAAAGTGACAGATGAACTTCTCGACAATCTGAACATCGTGAAAAAGTATTTCTTAGAGTAATTAACAAGAGCCCCTTCGGGGGCTCACAAAACAAAGCAATATGGAGACAACAGTACAGAGGGGCAATGTCGCACCCGTTAGAGCTAAGAATGAACTCAGCAAGCAGAATGAAAGACTGTTGGCTGATGTAGAGGCACTGCTGGCTAAAGGCGACCGTATGATGGAGGAAGAGGTGAATGACACCCGCAAGGCTTTGGGAGGTGTCATAGAGAGTATCAACCTCAGCTATATCGCCAAGCATTACTTCGGCAAGTCACGCACATGGCTGTACCAGCGTATGAATGGCAACAAGGTGAATGGCAAGACAGCCTTCTTCACACGTGCTGAGCGCAAGCAGCTGGAGGATGCGCTGCATGACATAGGACAACAACTCTTGGCCGTTAAGCTCGTTTGATGCAGGCTGTTTCTAATTGACAATCGAAACACAAGAGTGTACCCCGACCCACAAGGCCGGGGTTTTTCTTATCGCGTGAGGCGATACGACCGCGGATGAGTGTCGGGTTGTGGCGTGTGTTTGTTAAAAGTTTTAACATATACCGCCCGAGGTGCAAGGGTGTAATTGCGAAACGCGCGTAGGGCGGTGCTGG
>Ga0326512_10001256_pt1 | contig 19977 bp, 4 predicted proteins | sample 1_2617_0518_D_FD_203652 | JGI IMG/M metagenome (GOLD analysis project Ga0326512, IMG submission 203652) | Bovine rumen microbial communities from UC Davis, California, United States - 1_2617_0518 | ecosystem: Host-associated > Mammals > Digestive system > Stomach > Rumen | place: USA: California... | reverse complement strand
GCGAGATATGAGAGGGGGAAGGCTTTGAGGGACAAGGCAAATGCTGCTTTGCTGACCTATCAGCAGCAGAAGGCCGCCCAGGAGCGTGCCGAGCGCAAACTTGAGGCTCAAATCAAGAAGCAAGAAGACGACGCTGCAAGGAATGACCGCATAGCCGATGCTCGTATCAGCAGATATAACGCACAGAACTCTAAGGACAAGGCCAGCCAAGCATATTGGGAGACCCGTGCAAGGCTTCAAGAAGAGGGTTGGCCTTTGGAGAAGGCTATCAAGGAGGCTCGCAAGGCTCAGATAGATGCTCAAACGGAGTTGGCAAAGGTGAAGACTGCAAATGGGGGTTCAGTACAGAGAAGTTCTACACGGCGCGGCGGTAAGGTCAAGGCTGGCTCTGGTGGAGGCAAGTATTGGATTGACGTTCCCGGAGAGGGAAGGATTTACTATCCTAACCAAACGATGTGGAAGCAGGGCATCGAATCACACAGTGACGGCAGTGACCGTTATGAGAATGTCCAGACGGGCAAGGATGCCTTAGGAAGGCCTCAGACAAAACAATCCAAGACTTCTTGGGAGCAGAGGGCGGTAAACATACAACGTGGAAAGACCAACGTCGGCAGGAACGGCACATCCAAAGGCTCTCAAGGAAGCAAGGGAGGCTCTGGGAAGGGTAAGGCTACAACGCAGGGTAATGCTACGGCGAAAGGCAAGAAGATAAAAACAAAGACCCAATTATAGTAATTATGGCAGGCAAGAGAAGAACATATAGTGGTGTATATCAGGGTTTGAAGGCTATTTCCGACCAGAATGGAGTGGATTTCGGCCTTGACAACATGTCCGAAGAGCAATTCAAGAAGAGGTACTTTACAGGCCCCGGTAATATAACTGTTCTATACAATCAGTTGAACAGGATTTCCGATGAGACTGGCTTGGACTTCGGTCAGGGAACGAGTGATGAATGGCTTGCCTCGTTTGGCTATAAGAAAGCAGGCAAGGGTTGGCAGACGCTTGACGGAAGACCTGTGGGCGGTCAGAAGGCCGCGCCTGCGGCAAAGCAGAACGCTCCTTCGGTGTATCAGAAGGCGCAAGGTGGAGGCGGTTTAGGCCGAGCCATGAAGAGTGTGTCTGCTAAGGTTCAGCAGTCCAGAGCGGTGGGTCAGCCGCAGGCAAAGGTGGAGCAGAACACCCAGCCGTGGCAGCAGCCATGGGAGCTTGACATGAGCGAGAAGGCTGTCATGCCTTTCCAGCGAGAAGACAAGCGTCGTGCCGAGGCTCCTATCAGTCCTCAGACGGGCAAGGCTGTTCCCAAGAAAGACCTTGTAAAGGAGGAGATAAAAGACATTGACAGGGCTGCAAAAGGTGACAAGGCGGCTGCGAAGCGTGTTGGTGTCACGGCAGCCCAAGAACGCATGCGTGACGAGATGGACTACTATAACGCTACAGGCGCACCGCTACGCAGCGAAATCAATATACCTATTACTGCCCCTACTGTTGCAAGAGACGAGAACGGCGAGATGATTCTTGGCGAGGACGGCAAGCCGTTGGTTGGTCTTACTACTGATGAGGATAGAGTGGCTCAGTATCAGCAGCAGGAGAGGGAATGGAAGCTTAATGACGTACTCTCAAAGGCCTTTAAGGAGGCTGACAAAGGCCTTGAGGCGAGGACTATAATGGCTCTTGAGGACAGCGAGAACGAGCGCAACGAGAATCCTTTGATGTTCGCCTTGTCGCACATGAGTCCGCAGTCGACCAACGTTTATCAGCAGCAGCAGGAGCAGACGTTGAACAAGGGCATCAGCCCCGAGGCTCTTTGGGGTGCTGTCAACAGCGATAATTTCATAGAAAAGTTGCTGCAGAACGAAGAGATAAGCAAGATGGCAAGTTCTGCAGGCATGAGTCAAGAGGAATATGCGCAGAAAGTTCTTCTCCCGAGGGTTGCCGAGCATTACGACAAGTATCTTACGGAGAAATACGACATCAAGGGCTTTGGCGAATACCTTATGAACCGTGCTTTAGGCAGCATGACGGGAAACATCCTCTCTGGCGGTGTCCAAACCAAGGGTCAGATGCAGATGCGTGGTGCTGCCGTTGAGCGTGCGCATGAAGGTCTTGGCACTTACAAGCCAGGAATAGCAGGCCGTTTGGCTGGTGAGGTTGCGATGTTTGCTCCCGATGCCCCTGAGTTGATGGCCACGGGTGTTTTTGGCGAGGCTGCAGCCTCTGCTGTTGGCGGTGGCATTTCTTTGCTTGGCGAGAAGTTGAAACGACAAGGTCTTGTAGCTTTTGGCCGTCTTGCCTCCTCTGGCAGTCCTTTCCTTGCCGCCAATGTAGGCAGGGCTACGAAATGGGGTGGTCTTGCTGCTAACCGTGCGTTGGGAGGAACAGGTCTTGGTATGTTTATGGGAACGTCTGGCGCTATTCAAGACATGAATGTGGGCGACGGCAGTCTTGCGAGCATTGGAAAGGCCTTTGCCAGCGGTTTTGCTGAGGGTTCTGTCACGGGAGCCTTGCTTGGTGTCACCAATCTTGGTGCGCAGACAGGTGCTTCAAGGATAACGGGCAACAGTTTGGCGTCTAAAGCGTCTCGAGCAGGTTTGTTCGGCACGGCTTTTGTTGCCGAGAACCAGTTATTTGCCAATATGGACAGGTTTAAGGAAGAGGATTTCGACTGGGTAGACTCTTCCATGGATGCTTTTTACATGCAGTTGGCAGGCAAGGTGGCCTCGGGTCATTCCATGGCCGAATCGATGAAGGGTGTTGCCCGTCTTTTCTCTGGCAAGGCCTATTCGGAGAAGCCCAAGAGCGGTTTGAGTTGGCAGTCTGACGGTTTCCGTCTTAATGACAGCGAGCGTGCCGAGATAGAACGTGCTTTTGGCGGTACGGAGTTGTCGAAAATTGCCGCCAATCCCGAGAATGTCGGCAAGATACTCGGAGATAAGCAAAACATCTCATGGAAGACACGTCAGAAGGTGTCCGGCTCTATGGGCATGCTTGAACCTACCCGTCCATACACCGAGAGTGTTCTTGTTATGGACAAGCAGATAGACGAGCGTGGTGCGAACCGTGAACTGATAGAGACCCACACCTTTGAGACCGAAGAGCAGAAGCAGGAGATACTTGCGAAGATTCAAGACCGTATCAACGATACCCAGATGTGGAACGACTTTGCCGTTCTTGGTCAGAGGAAGAATGTTGCCCCCACGCAAAGCCAGATAGAGAACGCAAGGGCTGAGATTCTTGCCGACATGCAGAAGCGCGACCCGAAATACGACGCCTCGAACCTTGAGGAGGGCGGTGCTGACTATCAGGCTGTCATTGACCGTGCCAACGAGAAGAACAACCAGGCCAATATTCTTGTTGAAACTGTTGCTAATGACTACGGCAAGACCGCTAAGGAAGTTTATGATGCGATGTACAAGGAGCCTGTTGAGCGCACCTTTGAGGAGCAGAGCATACTTGATGACCTTGCAGCTCGCATGCACGAGGCCGCTTATCCAGAGGGAGAGTACCATCCGTCGCAGTCGGGCATTGACGCCAAAAAGATGGTAGGCGACGGCCCTGTCATCGACCCACAGGTGTCTGCCGAGTTATCTCGCCGTGTGGATACTGCCACTAATGAGTACAACCAGTTCATGCAGTCCCATCAGGACATTCTTGAGGGTGTCACGAAGCTTGGCAACGTCCGTCCTGACGAGGTATTGATGTTCATTGCCGACAATTACAGCGGCAGCGAGCGTGACGAGGGCATGCGTGTTGTGTCGAACTACTATAATGCTCTGGCTGCGAAGGAGGCCGCCATGGAGAAGGTTGCCGACAACATAGAGAATTACGTTACCACCGAGGTTGACAGGCGTGGTTTTAAGGGAATGCTTGACGGCGCTCCCGATGTCAAGGATGTCATTACTATTACCGACGGAGAGAAGAACGATGAAGGTCAGCCGAGGCGACTGACATTGCTTAACGGCGAGGTAGGCACTAAGGAAGATGCCGCTAGCGGAAGTAGGATGATAGACCCCGAGAAGTCGGGCGGTCAGATTATCTGCAGGGATGAGAACGGCGAGTTTGTTATTCTCAAGCCCGATGCGAAGATAACTTTTGTGGAGCAGGTGCCGAAGGAAGACTTTGCCAATGGCCTTAGACAAGGGCTGGGAGTTCGGAACACGCAGACGGTTGTCGAGACGGGATTGGAGAAGGTTCCAGAGCCAGCCGAAGGGCCTCAGAGTCATCTGCAAGAGGGAGACTTAGAGTTATGGCCGCAGGTTAAGGATTGGCTTGATGCACATCCAGACGCCACAGTAGGACAAATTCAGCGTGAGTTCAGGATAGGCTTTAATAAAGCCACAAGGATGCACGATGAATATAATAGGTTAAAGCAGGCAACAGCGAAGTCAACAACGGAAGGACAACAAGGAGGACAGCCAGCCGTGGAGGCAGGTCGTGTGCAGACCGGAGCAGACGAAGCGGCTGGCGAGACTCCTATTGAGCAACCCACTCCTAACCCTCCCGTGGAGGGGAATCGGGCTGTGGAGATTCCGACAGATAAGGATGGAGTGAAGAGGTACGAGCAGAGTGGTATTGACGTGGACACAGCCATTGAGGATTTGCAGAAAGACCAGATAGACCCGACACAGATGGCCGATGCCATGATTTCAGAGGCCGAGGATACGATTAAGAAGATTGGTAAGAAGAAAAATCCGAAGCCTGCAGACATTGTAAAGGACACCAAAGCGCGACTGGATGCACAGCAGGTTATAGACTACTGGACTAAACTAAAGAACAGGGTTGCGCAGCAGCATGCCGACGAGGTGGCTCGTAAGGCAGCCGAGGAAGAGGCACAGAGAAGGGCCGCAGCAGAGGCTGCAGCCTTGCAAGCCCGTCAGAAGCAGGAGGCTGAATTGTCTGCCGATGAACGTTTCAAGGCCAACAGAGAGCGTTTCTCTGCATCCCGTGAGGAAGGTGACGAAGACAGTATTGTATTGGCCAACGGCGAGACCATTGAAGGCCGCTATGTATTGGTTGATGCCGATGCAGTCACACCGAGTCATAATCCGAGAGGTAACTTTGCCAAGAGTGAAGGATTCCCCGTGGATGAAAACGGCAAGACCATCAATGACCGTGACTATGAGAACGACAAGACTGCGCAGGCGCTTGTTCAGAAACGTTCCCAGTCGTACGACCAGCGTGCTGTGAACACCCCTGTGGTGGTTAGTGAGGATGGTATTGTCTTGAGCGGTAACGACAGAACTATGTCGGGACAACTTGCTGCAGACAATAAAACCGATGGTGCATACGTTGACTATATAACGAAGCATGCTAAGAAATGGGGTTTCACCCCTGAGCAGGTGGCAGGCAAGAAGAACCCTCGCATTGTCTTTGTTCCTAATGAGAAGATGGAGTACAATGCCGAGACTTTTGCGAAGTTCAACCAAGACGAGAAGAAGAGTCAGAGCAAGCTTGAGACCTCTGTTAAGATGGGTAAGGTGCTTGCCACGAAGCCCGAGACTCTTGGCAGGATAGGTTCTATCATCGGCCAGGTTGAGAACTTGAGCGACCTTTATTCCGATGTTGAAAGGACGAAGGATGTTCTTCTTGCGATGAAAGAGGGCGGTTTGATTACAGACGAGGGTATTGCCCGTCTTACCGATGAGAACGGTCTTCTTTCCGCACAGGGCAAAGATGAGTTTGAGACGATGCTTGCAGGTGTTGTTGTTGATGAAGACGCCTTGCGTATTCTTAACAACCCTGCCAATAGTCTTGGCGACTTGAGAAGGTCGATAGCCTATGCTGTCGTTCCTTTGGTAAAGAACCAGACGCTGGGCGAGTATTCTATTGTGAAGGATGTCAGCGAGGCTGTCCGTCTGTATGACAGCGCGAGAAAGAAGGGTCTTATAAATAAGGATGGCGACATCACCAATTACTTTATTAATAAGGATGCCTTCGAGGGTGCTCCTATGGACACCCACTCTTTGACCCAACTGATGCTTGCCAATCAGATGAGCAAGGGCGGTTATCACTTGAAACGCATCATCGAGGCTTATAATTCCGAAGGGCAAAATGCGGCCGCAGGTCAGGTAGACATGTGGTCTGGCGGTATCCGCAGCAAGGAAGATATATTAACGGACATTTTAAAACAACAAGGTTATGACGCAGAAGCAATCAAAGAACGAGTCGAAAGACTTAGAAAAACTGAACCTCCTGTGGAGAGCGATACAGAAGGTGGAGAACGAAGAGCAGGCGAATCAGATGACTCAAAAGGCGAAGGACGCACTGAGTCAGAGCGAAAGCCCGAACAAGTAACCCCCACTCCGACCCGCCCCGAGGGGCAGGAGAAAGAGCCTGCGGACAAGGCAGCGACAGCGTCGCAGCAGAGGGAACAGGACGAGTATCTGAAGCCTCGCAACGAGAAGGAGAAGGAGATTGTCAAGGACGTTCTTGAGCAGTTGCAGCAGGAGATTGATGCGGCTGTGAAGGAACGTGACAAGGCGGCCAGCGCTCTTGAAAAGGCGAGAGCCGAGGAGAGTGACAAGGCTACTGACTTGTTCTCTGATGACAACGCCTTTAAGGAGGAAGGGCAGTTGTTCGATTCCTCTGACATGCCTACCGACCGCAGTCAGGAAGGTGTGAACAAGCGCACCTCTGCCGAGCGTGAGCGTCTTAATGAGGCACAGGCTAAGTTGGACAAGCTGCAATCGGAAGCAGAGAGGAACAGCCGTGTCCGTGGTGCTTTGGACAATGAAAGGAAGCAGACGAAGATAGAGCAACCCACCCCTAACCCCTCCGTGGAGGGGGATGTTTCGACCAACCCCGTTGAAGCTATCGAGCAGGCGGCAGACGAGTTTAAGAAGGAGCAGGACAAGGAGATTGGTATCACTCATGACGAGACACCCGAGCAGAAGGCTGACCGTGAGAATGCGGAGAAGTTTGCCGACACCCCTATTACCGCTGATGAGATAGACGGTGCTAACATTTCCGATGTTGAAAAGACGTTGGCGAAGGCCTATCTTAACGGCAACCAAGGATTTTTACAAAAAGCAGCATATTTAAAAGCATACGACAATGTTAGGAATAGACGACAAGACGGTACGGGCGATAGCCTCGATGCCGAAAGTGGAACACAGTTGGATAGCGGAGAGAATCAACGAGAGTCAGGATCTGGACGAGTTGGAGAATCAGTTGTACCAATGGATGAAGCCAAAGGTGGAGTCGCAGACGAAGGACAGACACGTTTGGAGGATGGTGAGGGACAGTCTGATACCCCTGTTGGAGAACGAGGCGATAGAGGCGTTTCTGGCGCAGAACCCTCAGTGGATGGGTTACCTTCCGGAGGTGAGCGACCCGAAGGAAGCCGTGAATCTGGCGGCACGCGACGTGATGTACGTGGAGCCGAGTCAGATAAAGGAAGCGGAAAAGATACTCCGAAGCCTGCAGCAGGAAGTGATGCCGCCATCGCAGCCAGCAAGCAACGACTCGCAGAGTTAAGACAACGTTTCAAGAAGGCGGGCAGGAACGGCACGGCGAATGTCAGTCTTGTAGGCATGAACAGCGAGCAGATTGAAGTCCTCATGGACATCACCACCGAGGCTGCCAATCTGGGCTATCAGTATCTCGCCAAGGGTATCAGGGAGTTCAAGGAGTGGAACAAGCAGATGCTTGAGGATTTCCACGACTGGCTGCATGAGGACATGAAATGGAGTGATGCCGAGATTGATGAATACCTTAACGAAGTATGGAACTGTGAGTATAACATCGACGGAGTGACGCGCTCTATCCGCGAGTGGGCTTCGTTCTTGGGCGAGAAAGAGTTGCGCAAGCAGGTTAAGTCCACTCTTGGCGACAAGTTTGAGGCGCAGAAGGCTGCAGAGGGCATCGAGGTGAAGACGGGCGACATTGACAATATTCGTGAGACCCTTCCTTTCCTTTTGCCCGAACAGCAGGATGATGTTTTGAAGGCCGAGACGCAATTCTTTGATGAAAGTCATCAAGACCGTGAGCATGGTAACGGCAAGGGTATGATGTTCACCAACGGTACGGGAACAGGCAAGACCTATACAGGCCTTGGCATTGTGAAGCGTTTCGTTAAGCAGGGCAAGGGACGAGTGCTTATTCTTACCCCTTCGCAGGAAAAGGTAACGGACTGGGCAAACGACGGACTGAACCTCGGACTGAACGTGGAGAAACTTGACGATATAGCAAAGGCCAAGGGAACCACCGCCACGAAGAGCAAGGGAACGGGAGTAGTAGTTACCACCTATGCCAATGCGAGACAGAACCTTGCGTTGTTGGAGGACTGCTTTGACCTTATTGTATATGATGAGAGTCATAAGATTACCGAGGGTAAGGAAGCTGCAGAAGGTGAGATGTATAAGTTCCACCAGATGCTCACCAATAAGGATGTTGAGAAGTCTATTGACCGCCAGACCTATTGGCTGCCCGAGTGGATTGAGTACAGAAACCTTGTCAAGGAGCGCGAGGAGAACCGCAAGATGCTGGACAACCTTGACAACTATGATAGCGACGAGACTGTAAAGGTAGACGGCAATGAAATCAATGTTGGCGAGTTGAGGTCAAGGCTTAACGTTAGGATGCTTGAAATAGAGAACCGCTTTGGGGAATTGCAGCCTATCATGCAGGAGATTCGTGAGAGCAAGCGAGGTCAGGCCGAGATAGACAGCAAGCGCACGAAGACCGTCTTCCTTTCTGCTACTCCGTTCAACACACGCGAGAATATGAAATATGCCGAGGGGTATCTGTTCAGTTATCCCGAGGAAGACCCGAACACAAAGGGCAGTTATAACCACAGGAGTCCAGAGGACGCCTTCTTGGAGCGTTATTTCCCTGCTGGCTACAGATGGAGATACGGGCGTTTGGAGAGTCATGTGTCGAATGCCGAGGCATTAGGCAGGCAGGAGATAGACTTCTCTGATTATCTTCAGAACCAGTTGGGAACGCTTAGTGGTCGTATGATATCCTCTGACTACGACTATTCAAGAGACTTTCCGATAATGACGCTCGACCATGCTGGACGATTCAACCAGGCCATGAGCGAGGTGTACCGCAACAAACGTTACAATGCCATGTCGGAAGCCTTCCGCAAGTCGTTTGACTACAACTACTCAACCGCATTATTCGAGGCCATGAAGACCTCCTTGGTTATTGATAGAATCAAGGAACATCTGAAGAGAGGTCAGAAGGTTGTTGTGTTCCACAGAAGACGCACCAGCGGAGACCTTGAGCCTCCGTTTGAGAAGGCGTTGAACGTGGCGAGAGTCATGGCCGAGGTTGAAGGACAGAACGGCAACCAGAAGGGCAAGCAGGAAATCCTTAACGCCGTCAAGGCCTTCAGCGAGGACTTTGCCGATATGCTTGAGTGGGAGAAAGGGCTTGACTATACCCTGCCGAGAGACCAGATTGCCAAGGTGTTTGGAGAAGACAAGATAGGTTTCTTCTCGGGTGCCGAGAACAAGAAGACGAAGCACGGCAGCGTGGAAGACTTCATGAAGGACAACGGCGGCAAGGACATCATCGTTATCCAAGAGGCATCGGGCAAGGAGGGTATCTCGCTGCATGACCAGACTGGCGAGCATCAGAGAGTGGAGATAAATCTTGCATTGCCACAGAGTCCTATTGCATTCATTCAGATTGAAGGCCGTATATACAGAATAGGACAGAAGAGCAACGCCATCTTTGAGTATCCGTTGTTAGGATTAGACCTTGAGACGGACTTGTTTGCGCAGAGATTCAACTCCGCCTTGGGAACGACGGAGAACCTTGCATTAGGTTCAAAGGCGCGAAACCTGCGAAAGAGCATTGCCAACTCCATCCTTATGAACACGGGAATGGTGGACTATGACCGTCAAGGTCTTGGCGGCAAGGACATGGACGGACAGGTGTCCAGCAGGACGAAGGACGGCTTTGACGATGCCATCAACGACTACTACGGCAATCAGAAGATGCAGCGTGGCAGAGCCAACCGTGAAGGTTACGACTACTTCCCCACCCCCGAGCCTGTTGGTTTCAAGATGGTGGAATGGGGTCAGTTGATGGAGGGCGAGAGTGCCCTTGAGCCGAGTGCAGGTCACGGAGCCATTGCGAGATATGTTCCCGAGACCAATTCGCTGACCGCCATTGAGCCTAGCGCCGACCTGTTCAGCAAGTTGCAGTTGCGTGCTGGCGGTCCTGGCAGGAGGTTTGAGGAGAAGACCTTCGAGGACTATCCGTTGGCCAACAAGCACGATGTCATTGTGATGAATCCCCCTTACGGCACTCAAGGCAAGATGGCCATGGAACATGTGGAGAAAGCCTTCAAGCACCTTAACGAAGGAGGTCGTCTGATAGCCATTATCCCCGACGGCCCTGCCATGGAGAAGCGTTTTGACGCATGGCTGAACTCCACGGGAGCAGACAGGCCTAACGGCTCTAATGTTCTTGTTGGCGAGGTCAAGTTGCCCGATGTTGCCTTTGGCCGTGCAGGCACCAATGTAAGGACGAGGGTTGTAGTGATAGACAAGGTGTCACGTCCTCAGATGCGTGAAGGAATGCCCGAGCGAGTGAGTGTTGACCTGTCGGGAGCAGCGACTGTGGAGGATATGTTTGAAGAGCTGAGACATGTGAACATGCCCGAGCGCACCATCGACCAGGCCGCCATTGCACAGAAGCAGGCTTTGAAGACGAGGAAATCCCTTGAGGACAACAAGTTTGTGCGTGATGTTGTCATTGACGAGTATGGTGTAAGGGTGGGTAACCGCTCTTCATACGGCAGCGTCCCCGGAGTTAGGATTAGCTTTGAGCAGTTGGACAACCCTGCCCACAGAAAAAGTCTGCTGCAGCAGGTTGAAGGACTGATAAAAGCCCGTGACAATGCAGAGAACATTGACTACGGTAAGTGGAAGAACAAGACCTACGGCAGCGGCAAGAATGCCGTTCCTGCTGTGGAGGCTATCCGTGACTATTGTGATACTGCCATCAAGACTATTGCCAATGTGCTGAAGACCACCCCCGACGGTCTTGAGAAAGAGATAAAGTTCATGAAGGAGGAGGAGGAACGTCAGCGCCAGGAACGTGAGGCAGAACGTCAGCGTGCTATCGAGCAGCGCGAGCGTGAGCATGAGGAGAAGGTGAAGTCTGTCATTGAGACCGCTCTCAAGGAGAACGGCGACAACCAGAAGATGACTCCACAGGAGATAGCAGAGAATATCCGTCTGGCGCACGGTCAGAGTTGGAGCGATGCAAGGACAGCCTCAGCGAAGCTGCGTGCAGCAGGCATCGACTGGGAGACGGGCCATCAGATTGTGGACAAGATGAAGACCCTCGAGTCATCGTACAACGAGCAGATGCCCCTTAGCCTTGAGACCATGAAACGATTGATGGTAATTGCCGATACCGCTATAAGCGCCAGCAGCAGGATGGCTGCGAAGAGGGCTTTGGAGATGAGCGGCATCCATTCGGATACTGGAGAGGCGAAAGAAGGGTTTGACTATTCTTCGCATGACGAGTATTATGAGAAAGACCTGAGAGGTTTCCTTGGCCAGGCCAGTCCTTTCAGTAGGTTGAAGACAAGAATACAAGAGCAGGAAGAGAGAAAGCCTGCCCCTGCTGCGCCACAGCCTGCAAAGAAAGAATCCTTTGAATACAAGCTTGACCAGAACACCAAGACGGGTGCGGACATGCACCTTGTGGTGATGAACGAGCGTGTTGACGATGCCACCTATAAGGACTTGCAGCGCAAGGCTAAGGCTCTGAACGACGGCTATTATAATAGGTTTAAGAAGGCTTGGCACTTCAAGACCGAGGAAGATGCGCGGAAGTTTATGGAGCAGGCTGGAGCACAGAATGGCACACGGTTCAGTGAGGAACCTGCCAAGAAGACTCCGAAGACGGTGTTTAGCGAGTTGATGGCTGATGAAGACGGAAGATTTGACTTTGAAAAGCCGATTCGCTTAAAGGAAAAAGGTATCAGTAAAGACCTTAAGGACATCAAGGCCAACAAATGGAATCTTCCCGAGAGGGTTCGTGATGTTGTTGCGAAGAAACTGGAGCAGTATATGTCGAACAAAGACGGTGAGATACAGGACGTTGATGTCAAGCCATACTTTGGTGAAAAAAACGAGACAACCGCAAAGGATGCTCTTGAATACATCAGCAACAACTCAACTGACGGAGGTATAAAGAAATTGGCATCATACCTTCTGAAGAATATCGGAGACAATGGGGATGTGTCAGTCAAGTTCAGCGAGAACAGAACGGGTCCTCGTGGCAAATACTATACCATCGACCATAAGGTAAGCATCAGAAGATCTGCTGCAAGAGGTGTGGACGAAGCCACTGCAAAGAATAACCTTGAGCAGACCATTATTCACGAGATTGCCCATGCTATAACTGCAAGGGCCATTGAGAACAGTCCTGAAGTGAGGAAGGAATTCTTACAGATATACAAGGACTATGTGGAGCTTAGTGAACAGTACGGCATCAATACTGGCTATGCAGCCAAGAACCCGAAGGAGTTTGTCGCCGAGTTCCTTGGCAGGAAGGCTTTCCGTGAGGCGTTGATGGAGTTGCCGTCAAACGAGAAGGGGAAGACGTTTGGTCAGAAGGTTCTTGACTTCATTAAGAAGCACATCCTTCGCATCAAGGAGACGGACACCTTCTTCAAGCAGGCCGACGATGCCATCAAGAAGGTGATGGATATGGCCAACAAGGGAGATTATCCTTATAGTGATGAGGTGGCAGAAGATAATGGACGAGAAGAGAAGAGACCTATATTTGAATCTAACGCCCATCGTGCCGTTGTAGGTATCAAGCAGGAGAAGGCTACTCCCGAGCAGTGGCTGAAGATGATTGAGAAGAACGGCGGCTTGAAGGCTGGCGAGGATAAGTGGATGGGACTGTCTGAGTGGTTGAAGGGACAAGACAAGAAGAGCCTTACCAAGCAGGAGGTTCTTGACTTTATCCGTGAGAATCAGATTCAGATTGAGGAGGTGAACTATGCTGACCAAACATTAGGTAGATACGATGAGCATTGGGACTATCTTCGTACCTGGCTTAAAGAAAACACCGACAATCCAGATGCTTGGTATAACACCATAACAGAAAACTACGGTTATAGAGACGGTGAAGGTTTCTCTCTCAATCAAGGTACAAGAATGCCTAAGCAAGTCACCGATATGGTTGACAGGATTAACAAGTCTATTGACAAGTCAAATCCAATAAACTCCACTCGTCTATCATACACCACCAAAGGACTGGAAAACAAGAAGGAGATTGCCTTGACCGTACCGACTATTGAGAGTTGGAACGAGAGTGACGAAATCCACTTCGGTGATGCTGGAGAAGGACGTGCTGTTGCTTGGATAAGGTTCGGTGAGACTACCGACAAGGATGGTAATAGAGTCCTTGTCATTGACGAAATCCAAAGCAAGCGGCATCAGGAAGGCAGAGAAAGAGGATATAAAGGAATGGAGGTAAAGAGACTTGAGCAAGAGCGAGAAAAAGCACTTGAAAACAAAGCCTCTTATGCAAAGCAACTCCGTGATAAGTATGGCGACAACTATTTGCAGAAAGAATGGGAAAAGGAAGAGACTGACAAATTCAACGCTCTCCAGTCTGAAATTGACACGGCAAATGAAAATCTGAACAAATATGAGGAAGAGAATGGATACTCATACGACAAAATTCCTGATGCTCCATTCCAAAAGAATTGGCATGAGTTGGCTATGAAGCGTATGCTTCGCTATGCTGCGGAGAACGGCTACGACAAGGTGGCTTGGACTACGGGCGAGCAGCAGGCAGAGCGATATAATCTTGAAAAGGTTGTTGACAAAATAGAAGCAACCGATTCTTATAACGATGGTGTTAAACATGTTACTTTACGATTGAAAGGAGATTGGCACGTAGAGGACTTTGGAGTTGATAAGAAAACTGGAGAGGTTCTTGGAGGTCAATACAAAGGACGAAATCTCCAAGATGTTATTGGCAAAGAAGCGGCAGAAAAGATTCTCTCCGATGATGATGTTACACTTGAAGGAGATGGATTGAAGTTTGGTGGCGAGGGAATGAAGGGCTTCTACGACCAGATACTGCCGCGCTTCATGGACAAGTACGGCAAGAAGTGGGGCGTGAAGACCGGGGAGGTTGAACTGCCAAACGTTGAGGAGGCAGGCAGGAAGATGTGGAGCGTTGACGTTACTCCCGAGATGAAGGAGAGTGTGATGCAAGGACAGACCATGTTCAAGGAAGGAACCGATGTTTCGGGATTGCCAGAGCATGCACAGAAGATAGTCCACTCTATAGAGAAGACCGCCAAGAAACTGAATACTCCTGTAAAGATAGTCCGTTCAATAGACGAGGTGACCAACAAAGACGCCTTGAAGGCGCTGCGTGAAGGTAGGATTATCACGGGATGGTTCGAGGAAGGTACTGGCGAGATTGTTCTGTATCTGCCGAATATCGCAGACAAATATTCTGCCATGAAGACTGTCGCCCACGAGGTGGTAGGACATAACGGACTACGCGCCCTGCTTGGCGAGGAAGGTTACAGAAGTTATATGCGTACGCTGTGGCTGGACATGAAGGATGAGAGTCTGAGCAAGTACATCAAGGAGAACTACTCACGTCATGGTGATATCTACACCACCATTGACGAGTATCTTGCCGAGGCTGCCGAGAAAGGTTACGGAAAGTTGCCGATGTGGCAGAAGGTGAGAGACGTGATGACCGACGCTCTCAGAAAGGCAGGTTTTGAGATGACCCCGTCTATCAGCGATGTGAAGTACATGGTATGGCTTAGCAAGCACCGTCTGGAGAGTGGTAATCCTATCAATGCCATTGAGCGCAACGCTTTGCTTCACAGGCTGAATATGGAGAAGAACGAGGCGAGGGTTAGGAACGGCGAGTTCTCTTTTGACGACGAGGCACCTGCTGTTACAAGAGGTTACTTCCCTGGCGACAAGACCCTGTTCCGAAGCACCCCAAGTGCGAAGACTGCCAAATGGCTGTACGAGAAAGCCCTTAGCAGGTGGGGTTACTCATGGAAGGAGAGTCATGTAGACAAGATGCAGGCAGCCGTTGAGTTGATGCGTGCCATCTCTGGTGTCAAGAAGATAGAGGACATCCCGAGTGTTGAGAACTTTGTTCTTGCGGAAAACCAGATGTCGAGCAAGGAAGAACAGATAGACTATCTGTTCAACCGAGACTACATGGAGCCGTTGACCAAGGCTGTTGCTGCCGTTCTTCCCGAGTTTGGCGGCAATACAGAAAGGGCTCTCCGCAACCTGCAGGTCTACATGGTAAAGAAGAGCGGTCTTGAGAGGAACCGTTGCCTGTATGTGAGAGACAAGATTCGTGAGTACCGCAAGGATGCCGACATGGACCAGAATGCTGTAGACCAGTTGGAGGACGACTGGAATCAGTTGTTGGATGATATCCGTGATGATATCCGCAAGGGAGCCATTAACCTCCGTGAGTACCTTAAGAACATGGATTCCTTTATAAGGCAGAACATCGACGCCAACTACAAGGCTGACGACCATGACTACTCTGGACTCACCGCCATGACAGGCAGCAAGAAAGGATACGACGACAGCATGGTTATTGACGATGTCATGGACGACGAGAGCATGGTTGGCGAGGAGAAAATCAAGACTCTCTGGGAGAAGACCAAGGCTGTGAGTCAGTATGGCCTTGACGCAGAGTACGAGGGCGGTCTTGACTCGAAGGAGAAGCACGACAAGGTGAGCAAGATGTTCGAGTGGTATGTCCCGATGCGTGGTTACGACGAGACACGCGCCGAGGAAGTGTATGACTACCTTGAAGAGAACAAAGGCTCTGAGTTTGTCGGCCCCGTCCTTATGAATGCCAAAGGTCGTGAGAGTCTGAGTAATGTAGACATCTTCGCCCAGCTTGGAGCCATGAGTTGCAATGCTGTCCACAGGGCTTTGAAGAACCAGATGAAGCAGTCTTTTGCCCGTTTTGTGAGAAACCACTACGACAAGGACGGCAAAGACAGGCTGGTTACGGAGTTGAAATACCTTTGGGGCGAGAAACGTTACGACCCTGACACCGGTGCATCATATTGGGAGGAGGTATTCCCCGACATCCCCGAGAACGCTACGGCAGACGATGTTGCTAAGATTGTGGAGGACTTTGAGAAAGACATGAAGGCAAAGGAAGCCGCTGGCAATGCCAAGCGCATGCGTCAGAACAGCACCATCCCGTTCCGTATGTCTCCCAAGAACAAGCCTCAGCATATCGTAGAGGTGTATATCAACGGTGAGAAGAAGACCTTCATTGTGAACGGCAACCCGAGGGCTGCTCAAGCCATCAACGGCGAGTTGAACCCCGAGACCAACCATAGGGTCATCAACAAGATTACCCGTACGATGGCTCAGTTGAACACCTCTTACAACCCCGACTTTGTGGTGGGCAACACCGAGCGTGACTACATCTTCTCTTCTGCTGCCATCCTTGCAAAGGAGAGTCCGAAATACTTTGCCAACTGGCAGAAGAACTATTTCGGCAGAGGCATAGCCCGCGGTGTTGCAGGTGTTCCTATGATGCACACCAACCTGTTCAAGCGTTACCGTCAAGGCAATCTGAACATGAGCAACGAGACCGACCGTTACTTCAAGGAGTTTATGGAGAACGGCGGTGAGACAGGCTGGGTGGAGCAGAAGAATCTTGAAAAGTGGCGCAAGGAAATAATGAAGGGCGTGAAGACCCAAGGCACGGCAGAGAAAGCAGGGCGTTTCATTATCAACGCCATCCCCGAAGCCATCGAGGCCATGAATGAAAGAGCCGAGAATGCCGCTCGTTTTGCCACCTATATGACCTCAAGGCAGATGGGCAGGAGCATCACTCGCAGCGTCAGCGATGCCAAGGAGGTGAGTGTTAACTTCAACCGCAAGGGCGCAGGCCTCAAGGCTAAGGACTTTGCCAAGAACGGCAGCGCTCTCCGCAAGATGAACGCCATAGCTGCAGCGAGGACGGCGCAGTACGGTCAGGACTATCTGATGTTCTACAATGCAGGAGTGCAGGGTCTCAACAACGCAGCGAAGATACTGCGTGACCATCCGATGAAGGCCTCGACTATCTTTGCAGGCTTTGCCCTTGGCGCCATCCTTATGAGTAATCTGAACCAGGCGTTGATAGACGATGAAGACCCGAAGGAGCGTGGCGGTATTCAGAACCCGTATGCGGAACTTCCCGAATGGATTCGCAGGAACAGGCTCTGTCTGTATGCTGGCAAGGGAGAGTTTATTACCGTAGACCTTCCTATTGAGTTGAGGGCTCTGTATGGTATCGGAGATATTGCTGCTGCCTACACCACCCATCCCGAATTGCGTTCACAGAAGCCTGTATGGCAGGACGTGATGACTCAGATAACACAGATACTCCCTGTGGACTTCATGGGCGAGCATCCGGGAGAGCCATGGATGAGTTTTGTGCCGAGTTTCGCCATGCCTTTTGCCGAGGTTGCCATGAATCAGAACTGGTACGGACGCAAGATAGAGAAAGACCAGTATGTTGACGAGAACGACCCACGGTGGACTAGAGCCTACAGGAATGCCAACAGGGCCTATATTGATGCCAGCAAGGGACTTAATGCAGGCACCAACCGATATTCCGAGGAAGACCTGAAGAAGATGGGTATCAAGAAGGAAGATGTCGGCAATGTAGACGCCCAGATAAAGGGTGCTGCTGACGGTAAGGTTACCGACCCTGCTATTGTGGAGCATATCGTTAACGGTTACTTTGGCGGTGCAGGCCAGACAGCAGGACGACTTGCCGCTATCATGAAAGGCGCATTGCAAGGCGAGAACATCGGAGACCTGGCCAAGAGTCCTCAGATGCCTATTGTCAGACGTTTGCACTATAGTCCTACGGAGCAGAACAAGATGGCTCGCACCCGTAACAAGTGGTGGCACTACAAGGACGAGATGGACGAAGTGATGAACGAGGTGAAGCTTTTCGGGCAGTACGGAGTTGAAGACCCTATCTCCAAGATGAAGCAAATTAGTGTTGAAGACAGCGTTAGGGCAACAAGAGCCTCTTTGATGAAGGATGCACAGAAACAGTATAAGGCACTCAAGAGACAGCATGACAAGATGGAAGAAGGGCCTGAAAAGGAGGCTGTTCAGATGCGCATGGACCAGTTGATGGAGAATACCGTGATGGGTCTTGACTCTATCAGATAGAGTGTGACGGTGTCACAGCATAGGCGACAAAAAAGGGAGGGCTACTGCTCTCCCTTTTTGTTTGTGGCTGCCTTGAATTTGGCAAACAAGACTTTTAGCCTCTCCTTTATGGCGGCTATCTCTTTGTCGACTTGTTTCTTTTTCTCAAGTTCCCAAAGAACAGACTGGTCATATTCGCTCTCTGTCATGTTGCAAAGATAAATAAATAAAATGGAACGGCAATGGGCAGGCGGTCTAATTATTGTTAAATGAGGATAAAAAGAGGGAGAACATTAATCTCCCTCTCTTTTTATGCTTGCCAGTTTCTTTGGTTTTACCTCCTCGTATTGGACGTAGTCGCCATGTTCGGGGAGTAGTCGTGCTCGGACGAGTCCTTGCAGTCCTTCCCTGTCTTGCTGTCTGTTGAAGTTGATGTTGATGTTTGTCTCTTTTGCGAGTCCCATCTTTATGGCATCCTGATACAGTTTTGCCCATTGCACGGGTGCATTCTTCCGTATCAGTTCCATTGTCTCCACATAGGCGAAGAAATTATCCTCCGTCCATTGCGCCATGAGTTGCACGGCGTTCTTTGATATAGCATTGGCGAGGCTTACCTCTGTCCTGCTTCTTCTTTTGACATCCTCTCCGCAATCCATTTCTTTCTCTCCTTTCTCTCTTGTCTTTTTCTACGTTGATACTCTTTTGTTCTTATATATGACGGCAGTCTTTCTTGGTCTACCTTCCCCTCGTTATCGATGACCCCTGCCTTGAGCCAGCATCTGAGGTGCTTTGCCCTCTCTGGGGATATGAAGAACTCGGGTGCAGGTCTTTCCACCGCATGCTGTATTATGAACCACACCGACTTGTTATAGAACGACGGTTTCTCGCATAATGTCACGAACTCATCGTAGAGAGTGTAGTACATTCGTCTTCTTAGCGGCAGCATCATGTTCACCCTCTCGAAGTCGCCCCTCACCATCCTCGCTATCACTTGGTATGCCTGTTTTGCCGTGACGTAATAGCGTGGTGCAGGTTCTTTTACCATTCGGCAGTATGCCTCGTACTGTGTCCAGCATGACGGCGCTACCCTTTTGTATGCTGTCATGAGGTCTTGGTACATTTGTTTTCTTATGCTATAGTCCTCCATGTTTGAATTTTGAATTTTGAATGAAGAAGTCGTGCTGTGTAAAGGTAGGGGTTTTTGTTGGGTTGCTGCCGAATCCGACAAGGGGGCTGATGATGATTGATGATGATTGATGATGATTGATAAACTTTGAACATTGAACTTGCAACTTTGAACTTGTAACTTTCTTTTTTTGAGCAGCGACGCCGTCGCTGCATAGACAATCGAGACAGGCGGCTGGGACATTGGGTTAGAATGTGGACTCTGTGGGCATGATGCGTTCACGGCGTTTCGGTTTGTCGTCGTTCCATGAAGGGCGATAGACGGTGTTGTTGTATGCTATGTAGAGACCGATGCCTGTTGACATGAGTACGTCATCGTGTCGGTTAGAGCCAGGTTTGTTGCCCATCTTTCCTGTGTCGGGGTCACGCTCGTACCATCCAAGTTCGAGGTACATCTGCTCGTCGGGTTCATGCCATAGTTTATCATCGACACACGCAATGAGATTGTCTATTATCCATTGCTTTGTCTTGACATTCGTCTGGAAGCCGTAGATAGGCTCGATGCCCTCCTGCACCGCCTCTGGTGACTTGTTACGTTGATAGAGGTTAGGATAATACGCCGCTATTTCGTTGATGATAGTACCGAAGTGGTCGCCCTCGGTGTTCGTGTCCTTCTCACGGTCGGCGGTGT
>Ga0326512_10001255_pt1 | contig 19978 bp, 24 predicted proteins | sample 1_2617_0518_D_FD_203652 | JGI IMG/M metagenome (GOLD analysis project Ga0326512, IMG submission 203652) | Bovine rumen microbial communities from UC Davis, California, United States - 1_2617_0518 | ecosystem: Host-associated > Mammals > Digestive system > Stomach > Rumen | place: USA... | reverse complement strand
TTGCCTGATGGTATTTCAGTATTTTCATATTTATCATATGAATCCATATCTACAGTATTTTCAGCACGATTACCAGCATGCTTCCAATATGATTTAACAAGAAGATCTTGTATAGATGAATCATATGTGGAATTTAAACCATTTGATGCAGAAGCTGAAGTCATTTCCTGTGCCTCTATAAGTTCCGGTATCATAAGGATATCATCTTTCTGAATAGAAAAAGGATTACCTATCTGATTAAACATAAGAATATATTCTGCATAATCAGTTGAACCAAGCTCTGATAGAGCTATAAGATCAGGACGCATGACATAATCATCTGGTACCTTTCTGAATGTATAATTACTGATAGCTTGATTGGTACTAATGGTACCGACAGTCAAATCAACTATCTGATTACCATTAGGATCAAGTTTTAATATTTTATTATCTAATGATTTCGCAAACATTATAATCAAATTTATATTTTAGTTATCCTGGTACTTTCTTGTAATCATATTACCTTTTATCAAAGGTTTAACACCAGAAGTACCACCATCTGTTGTTTGTCTTGAATATGTAAAATCGCTACCTCTACCATAATCTATAACATCTATTGCAGGTAATGTATTAACTTGATTATTAGAAGATGTTCCAGATATATTAGGACTAGCTGTACCGCTATTACTTGCTTGCTTACCGGAACTTACCTGATAATTAGCATATCCACCGCCTTTATACTCTGACATACTTGACCAAGCAGCAGGCACACGTGATGTTGTTCCACCAGTAAATGCATCTACGGTTGTTTCTTGGTCACTTGTTGGCTGACCACCGAACATTCTCACATAATCAGGAGCTTGATATATACGACCAGCACCGCGGTTAAACATAGATTCAATACCAGCAAGATCTCGAGCCATGCCATGAGCAAGAGTTACAGTGCATTCAAGTTCATCTGGAAAATCATCAGGTCCAAGTTCTTCTCCAAAATGGAAAGTAACATCCTTACAAATAAGATTACCGATAACAGCAATAGGATTTAAAGGATTACCAACTGTTAAATGCCAGTTACCAACAGGTGTGCCGATAAGCAATGCTTTCATACCTTCTGTATATGGAAGGGTAGATGTTTTCAATACGTTAGATCTCCAGATATTATTCATATTACTCATGATATTACCAAAGAAATCTTGACCTTTCTTGAAACTTGAATTACTTGTACCACCGCTAATACCCATAGCTGTTGTAAACTTATCCATTGCACCTGACATAATATCAGCAACCTGACCAGATATAGATCCTACAATAGTATTGATAGCACCGCCTAAAGCACCAAGAATGCCAACGCCTAAATTAGCAAGTCCTTTTAAAGCTGTATCGAAATCCCATCTACCATCTTTCTGACCAAAGCTTACTAAACCTGATAATGATTTATGTATAGCACCATTCTGTCCGAAGAAATTACCATTGAATACATCTTTCATAATACCAGGTGATAAAACTGAGGACCATGGATATGCATGTGGTGTAATCATAAATCTATGGCCACCACCCCAGAATACTGCAGTAGCAGAACACATAGTTAAAACGTTTGACATGATATCGAGCATTACAGCTTTAGTATTAGCACCACCAATAGGTCTTGCTTTATATGAAAATTTCAAAGTTATATTATTTTCAAATTCAAGACCTTCTTTACGTCTATATACTTCATTGATACGGTTAATAGGTCCCTGAATACGGTTTGAGAAAGGTCCATTTGTATTAGGATCTCGAAGTGCAGCAATCATCTGTGTTTTATTTGCAGCATCTGTATCAAAAGCATATGGAGATTTACCCATACCAAAGAACTTTGATAATGAAATCCATTTACTACCAATAGCTTTAAGACCTACACCAAATTCATCCATCATACCATTACCATTAGTACCAATCATATTTTCAAGGTTGATACCTGTACCAAAAGTACCTTCATCACCGGATACCGGCCATATTTCAGAATGAATCTTTTCCCATGGTAAACCAGTTTTAATCTGGAAAATATCTTTAAGAGAATTACCAGAATCGCCACCAAAGAATGTACACATTGTAGCAATAGGTGCAAATTTTTGACGATTCTGTTTATCGCCTCCCATTAATTCCCAGCATAGATTATCATATGTTGGAGATGTATATTTTCTAAGAGTAATCAATCTATTATTAGGAATACGATTCCAATATTTACAGAATACAAAATCCTGATATGTATATGGTGTTCTACCCCAGAAATCATTACAACATAACTTTATGATATTTGATGTTGTAGGATTAGAAGCAGTTAAAATATCGTTACCATCTTTTACTGATTTAATATCATAAAAACGTTTCTGATCACGTATATCAAGCATTCTGTTAATACCGACAGAAAGATATTTATTATTTGCACCGGAGAATTGTAAATTGCCTAATCCATTATATAATCTTGTTACTGTATATGGATTAACCATTGACATTGTACCTACAAGATTTGGATTATGAACTAATGTCTTATATAGTTTCTTACTTGTTGGCTGTGCATGATTTTTATTCTTTGATGTTGTGATATCCATCAAATCAGAAAACATTGGAGCAGCTTCATCAGAAGAGAATGGAATACGAGTTGCACCGTTAAGAAATAAGTCACCTCTACCAAGTCGTGTATCGAATGGAGCTGTATTACCATGATGTATGACTGATTTTCTTTTCTTTGGTGATGCTATAACAACAAGTTCACCATCTTTCATATAAGACTTACTAGGAACAACCCATGTTTTAGCATTTGGATCATATTTCATTTTTTCTCCAAGAGAATTTACATACCATCCATCATCTCCTAATGTATAAGCAACACCATCTTTATCATACACAATTTTTGTATCTGCTGTAGGTGGAGTAGGAGTTACACCTGTAACATTGACATCTGCTGTATTAGGATTATCTAAATCATTTTTCAATGATTCATTATATTTTTTCTGTTTTAATGCATCATCTATAGCCTGCATTGCAGCAATATCTTGTGGATCCATTCTCGATAATCTTTTATAAGCAGCTTTAAGCTCATCATCAGAATAATTCATTAAGCTATCAATATTTCGTGTGCTAGCAAGTTCTATAATATCATCAGCTTTATCATAAGCTTTAGATGCTTCGAAACGATCACTGAGTTTTATTTTATTATCTTTTGCAGTTGCAATCTGATCTTTTAATTCAGCTTTAGTTTGTTTTAATTTATTGATTTCATTTTCTATACTATCAATTTTTTTATAAATTACATTAAATGCTTTTTGATATTCATTACCAATAGATTCTTTTTTATCATTAATTTCACGTATTTTTTTCTGGTCTTCTTTGATAATATCTTTAATACCATTAATAGTAGATTCAATGGCAGCTTTATCACCGACACCAGTTTCTTTATAAATACGCAATTTCTCTTCAGCTAATGCGAGATCTGATTGACGCTGCTTTAAATCATCCTTAATAGGATTAGCTTCGCGATCACAATCAGCCTGCTTATCTTTCATTTCATTATATAATGTTCTTCGCTTTTTTTTAAGTTCATCAACTTTTGATTGACCTTCATTAATTTCATTATCAACTGTAATTAATGTTTTCTCATTGTTTGCGATAGATTCATCAAGTTCAGTACATACAACACCAACTTTATTCTTAAGCTGTTCAGCTTCAATAGGAGATAATGTATTCAAAGCAGCATTTATATCTTTATCACTCATAGATAAGATATTTTTGATGTTTTTATCTTTACTCTTTGCATCCTTTATAGCATCCTTTGCAGAATCAACATCTTTACTGCTGACTCCTGCATTAAAGTTATACTTAGAATCATTAACTTCATTTTTAATACTATCAATATCTAATTCTGCCATAATCATTACTTTATTTTTGTTGTGTCATATATGGACTGACATTTGGTATTGCTGCATTATCATTTACAACAGCATCATGATCATTATTTGTAAACATTGTTGTCAAATCAGTGATCATTGACTTATAAGGAACTTTATCCTTTGTCTTATAAAATCTTATATGAGTAAGTTTAATATCACTTGATGTGATATAAAATGTTCCAACTTTAAAGTCATTCATAATATCACCAAAATCAATATGATTATTAACTTGAATATTATGATTACTATCAATATTGAAAATATAAAGTTCACTATCTTTTCCAATATTAATAGCCATACCTACCCATTCATCTGTTGGTATTTCAGAAGCTAAAGATATCTGTTTCTGCTTATTACCATACTTAATTAAAATAGAACGATTACCAAGCAATGATATATTAAAATTACATTTAGTATCTGTACGTCCAAGTAGTAATGGGTGTACATTAACTGTCTTTACTTTCATACCAGATGTCCAGAAATTAGTAAGTTTCTTATCAGCATTTCTGAATTCAGTATTATTGAAAGTTACCATATATCTTTTCTTACCAGCAATATCTGTTTCAACATTAGCTGAAGCATGTAGATGTATGAAAGAACCTCTATTGAATTCAAGAGGCATACCATCAATGATATTATTGATTTTATCATAGCTCTTAATGACAAACTTACCGTCTTCTTTTGCTAATGTAATGTTAGATACAGGTGTAACAGATTTACTCATTTTAAATATACAAGTAAACAATCTATTAGGTTTTTCATCATTAGCATTTATAATATCACCATTTTTATAAATAACAGATTGAGTCATTGTACTCATATCATAATATCCATGTGATACAATACTTCTACCAAAAACAACTTCTTCCATATTAACAGAATCTATATCCACAGTTTTATAATCATCTTTATCAGCATCTGTATTCAAAAGCTGTGATGTTTCCTGATCATCAATAAGATTATCAATTTCTTCTGTAATAGGATCATTAAACAATTCTGCCTGACTAACTGTTAGATCATCGATAGTACTTCTTAAATCTTCTGATTCGCGACGATTTGCACGAGGATTATATTTGACTAGCTCTACTTTAAAACCTGTCTCACGCTCTGCAAATCCATATATAATTGCAGATGTAGAAACTTCATATAAGCAATTGAAATATTCAACAAAAACAATATCGCCCTTTTGTGGTATAACATCTGTACCCATCGCAGCTTCCCATATAGTTTTTTCTATTTGGATTTCAAATGGAGCTTCGTATGCAACGCCAAATAAATCGACATTCATATTACCTGGATTATAATCAGGATTAGCTGCAACAGCTTTAAATTTAACAGGACATGCTACATCCAATAATGTATATTCACCAAAGATAACATCTTCTGATTTTTCATGTGGTACAGCCCTACACCATTGTACATCTATACCAACAGTCTCTGTCACCATCTTATTTAAAGACTGTACAGTATCATAAAAAGAACGAGCAATATTATTTAAATTAATTAAATCCATCAAGCAGGATATATTTTTCTTATATTTATTTAGTATTGATAAATAATACAAATTCTAATAAAACTATATAATAACAGATAAAAAAAAAGGATACTGAATAAGTATCCTTTTTTCTTTTACTTAAATATAACAGTAACAATATCAGTTCTTTTCAATTCATATGTATGGTTTTCTTTATGAATACGATTCATTGTCATATAATGCTTTTCAATCTTAATTTTAACAATATCTTTATCAAAATTAATCTCTAAAAAACGTTCACTACCATTAATAGTAATATAATTACGTGATTTTTGAATATATTCTTTACCATTGCGATAATAGCTCCAAGGTTTACCATCATACCATATTGTTTGAGTTTCACCTCTACGTGACTGCCAATTGGCCCAAAATTTCTTTGTCATAATTGTAATTAAAATTATTTTTAATACAATCATCTACAAGATGAAGGCCGCCACCTGATTTTAAAGATATCAGGAATCCTGTTCTATATGTTCTATCTGCTTATAATAATCATCTTTAAGATCTTGCTGATACATTATAGCAAGAATATTCTTAGCAGAGCATGCACATCTGAAAGCTAACCATTTACCATCTTCTGTTTCACCAATAATATTTTCACCATCATAATCTGTTTTTAAGAAAAAATTACCATCATGTTCAACAATATGACTATTATTTTTATCACATTCAGTGCACCTGAAATTATCATCTACTATGTAAGGTTTAGCAGCTTTTATTTTACCTTTTCTCATTATAAGAACTCCACCAGTTCTAAATGGAAATTCTTCAGGAAATTTATACCATTTTGCCATAACTATATTATTTTTTATTATCTAATTACATCATCTGCATGTGCTTCAACGATAGGTATAACATTACTATCTTTTGTTTCTGTGCCAACAGGTTCGATATCAATAATATCTTCTCTGCTTGTTGATGGATCTTTTGGTGCTGCAGCTTTATAGATATTAGCTACTTCAGGTAACTCTTCATTACTCATATCAATAATATGAGGTCCTTTACCTATACTTGCAGTAGAAATTGTACTTCCATCTAATATTACTTCTGTTGAAGCATCTACTGGCTCGGTTGTTTCTACTGGCTCGGTTGTTTTTTCAGATTCATCAATAGTATCATTTTCAGATTCTTTGTTCTTCAGCTTCCAATTATTAGCAACCATATCAGTCATAAACAATGCTACAATTGGAAGAATTGCACCTAACATAATAGCAATAATACTTAAGATATCATTTTGTGGCATATCTTCTGTAAACCAATGCAAGAAGCTACCATTAATATATTGATATGCTGTTGTAGCAGTTCTGCCTTCAATCATATATTTGTATACTGAAAAGACATTACCACAAATCTGTACAATAGTCAATAAAACCATCAATGCCCAAGGAATTACAATTTTATTATTTTCAGTAACAAGAACGCTAAATAATGATAAAGCTAATCCTGTTTCAAATGCTACAGACATAATACCAGCAAGCCAAGCTGGATTACCTACAGCAAAGAATAACCAGGTATGATACATTGAAATAATTGCTACAAGAACCCAAAGTATACCGAAACTCCACATTAAGCCCTTATAGACAAATTCTTTCATTTTATTATTCATTTAATATATTAATAAATTATTTTTTACGAGTTGTTTTTACAGTTACATTAATATTCTTTTTAGCATTTGAAATCTTATTCATTGCTGAATCCTGAATAGCTATAGTACGATCATATCCAGCAAGACGTTCATTAAGAATATCATTCTGATGCTGAAGATTATTTATAGCTGAATCTTTCTGCTCAATAGCTACTGTAGCTTTTTTCAATGCACGTTCTTTTGTACAACTTTTATTACATGTGACTAGATTACAGCAGCATACAACAACTAAAAGAATGTTAAGCCATTTATTATCTGCTTTACTTTTTGCTTTTATTTCCATCTTTTATATTTAAATTTAAGTTATTTATTAGTATTTTCATTTATCTTACATATTTGCTCAATAATGTACTAAAATTATAATAATTATATTAAAAAAAGGATCAGATTATTAGTCTGATCCTTTTATTTTATGTGCCTGGAAATTTAGGTAAATTCAAATTTGGCGCTGTTGGCATAGATGGTATCTTTGGAATAGCTGACTGTGCCTGCTGCATCATCTGATTAACATTAGGTTGTGACATCTTAGCCTGTGCCATCTTCTGCTCATACAATTTCTGTTGATCATCATTCTGTTCATTCTGTTTCTTTATATAATCTTGATATTCATCAAGTAACATGAATATCTGATATAATGGAAGCCTATCCATTTCAGATGGTGGCATATGTATATCATGACTGAATATAAATAACAGCTTTGTTATGATATTAAACGGTAGTTTAAAACATGAATTTAAATTCTGTGCAAACTGACCGTTAAATGAATCATATATATCAAGACCATCAAATCTTTCTTCTCTATAAGGATTAGATAAGATCGTCGAGTCCTGTGAGTAAGAATAATGATTTAAATCCTCCTTGAAATGAGAGACGAGCAGATTGCTCAACACCCTCCTCATCCTGATAAGTGAATTTAGGAACAATACTATTTGTTACAGCTTTCTTAAATGTCTCAATAAGAGAATATTCAGTTACACCAAATTCTTCACATTGACTCATAAATGCTGCATATTTTTCATCGTTTAAACCTCTATGATCAGAAATCAAAAGCGGAGCCATTGTTACAAAATCCTTATCAAAATTCTCACGAAGATTCTGCTTTTTATTAACATACTCTTTAAGCCACTTAGTAACACCTACACTAGGAAGATAAATGTTCAATGGCTTATTAAGTCTAATATTCTTACCAGTCTTTGTTGTAAATGATGAAATAGTAAAACATCTTTCATCAGGATTATAGAATCTCATAATTCTATCTTCGAACTTGATGAAATCAATATTATCCTTCTTAAGAGGAATTTGCTTATTCTCGGCAAGCTTAATCATAAGTTCATTATTACCATCAGGGAATGTGAAATCACGAATAGAAAGAATAAGATAGAATCTATCAATCTCTTTGATATCAAGGTAATTAGCAAGCTTTCCTGGCATACGTACTGAAAGACAACGTTCAAGCATATAATTCAATGCATCATCAATTTCAGTAAGTTCTGTTTCATTAGTCTGCGACCAGTGACGAATTTCAGAACCGACTGCAGCACGGATAAAAATCTCTGTACCTTCTGGATAGAATAAACCTCCTGTAGGAAGTGTATCAACAGGAACTTTGATATATCCAAGACCATTTGCATGAATCTGCTGCTGAATTTCTTTCTTTACTTGTGCTTGTTCTGATTCAAGCTGCTTTCCGTAATCAGAACCAGTCTGCTGACGATTTACATCAGCAAGTTTAGGATCGTTATTATACATGCGATCCAACTGTGCAGCTCTTTCTGATTTTACAGGATTTACATTTTCCTGTTCATTTACATACTTCTCTAACTCATCTTCATTTATGTTTGGCATAAATTAAATTAATATTTTTTTTATATATATCTTCCTTTAAAAAAAGGTCGGTTTTCTAACGATTTTAAAAATCGTCTTCCTTCATTTCTTGTATATATTTTTCATATAGTTTCCAATATAGTTCCTCTTCTTCTAAGCGATCATGAAGCATGCGTTCTTCATCATCTACTGTAGGATTTGATAAATTATACTCTGACATAATTATTTAAATTTTAATAAGTTCCCATAATGCTAATATCGCTTGAATAATCCATCCACGACAAATCCAAAGTATTAAACCAAAGAAAACTATATAGAACAATAATAAACGCCATAGACGAGGATTATTGATAGCTATAGGAGAAAATGTAAATGTTACACCATAGTAACCTGATACATTACCTGTTTCTTCATCAGTAAAATCAATAAAATTTGTAATAAGATATTCTCTCCAGTTTAAATCATCATATAAGAATGAATGTTCCGGCTCAGATGTACTGACTAAGAACTGCATCTTTTGTCTGTCATTAAAAAACTTAGTCATGTTCTCATCCATAACTTTATGAGTATAAACTATATTTCCTAATGAATTAATATTTAAACCTAACTGATTAAATTTTGATTTTGGATTCTTTGCCATCTGTTTTATTTGACTTCGGAATATGAAAAAATTACGCACATCCCAAAATGCAGTTATAACCGCTACATAAAGCCAACATAAATTATGTGTTATCCAAGTTTTATTATACCATTTTCTTTTACTCTCTAAATCCATTAATTTGATAAAAGATATTTTAAATTATATATCAGAAAATATAATTATACTGAAAAAGGACATACAATATTAATTGCATGTCCTTTAACTCTTCTTTTTAGTGGAATTTACTTCACTTCATTCCAGTACTCAAGTAATTCTGGATGATGTACAGCGAAACCTTCACGTACCTTGCGCTTTCCAGCAAAAATCCAGTTTTTTACATCAGAAAGCTTGAAATTATACTTCTTAGCGATATCCTGAAGCTTAACTGGCTTATCAATATCATCGATATTACCATAACGCTCCAACATAACTGTTACAATATTTGGATTTGAAATGTTCTTAATCTCTTCAATTGTAGCATTTATCATCTTTGTAACAACACTTTCTTTTGTGATTGGCTGAAAATCTGCATCCATACTGTCAAGCTGTACTGCATCATCAGAAAATGCTTCACAGTTCTGATTCTTTTTAAGTGATGATTCATAGATATCAGAGAAATCATTAGGATCTGAATTTTCAGCACGAATTGCATTCATACGCTGCAATGCGTCATTGAAACAAATTTTGTACATCCAAGTTGAGAACTTTGCCTTTGTTGGGTCAAACTGTTCACGCTTCTCCCATACCTTAGTCATTACATCAATAACAACATCCTGTGCAAGACTTACATCACCATTACAAATCTTTGCAGCATGCGCCTGAAGACCTGTTGTAGCACGCTTCCAAAGATTCTGAAAATTTTTCTCAGTAGGATTTGCCAAAAAGATTGCTGCAGATGCATCAATAGAATTGGCTGCTACTGGACGACCTCTTTTCTTAGTCTTTGCTACTGTTGCTGACTCAAGGTTTTCTACGGTGATGTTCTTAACATCAAAAATCTTATTATCTTTCATATTTGTTGTTTTATATATTCTTAATTACAATGCAAAGATAATACTTTTTTTCAAATAAAAAAAATTTTTTGAGAACTTTTTTCAAAATATCTCAATTTTTTAATTAATTATACTTTATACTATACAAATTATATGCCATTGATATTAAGTATGTCAATTTGTCATATTTTCAAAACTGTTTCTTATATCTTATATTAATATAACAAATAAAAGACTAAAATATTTCATTCACTATTGATTAAAAAATAAGGAATTAACTCCTGTTAACTCCTTACTTAATAAAACAACAATTAAAAACTATGATTTAATTACTACCTGATACAGGAGCATTATCAATAATCTCCTGTAATTGCTCAGGTGTAATAAGTTCAAAAAATTCCGATTCATTATTACGAATACGGTCCATAACACCTGCAATAACATTATATGGTGCTTTAGCGATCATATTAATAAGTTCATCAACCTGCTTATTTGACATATACTTATCACCAACATTATTAACAATCTCCATAATCTGATGAACTGATACATGCACTTCAGGTGATCCAATCTCACGAGACCATCCAAGCTGACCAATAGTTTGTTCAAGAGCCTCTTTAAAAGGTGACTTAAACTTAACATATGCCTTAATATTAGGATCATCTGGTACAATACCATTTGGATGTTCTGTCTTTCGATAATCCTTTACTTCTGGTTCAGGCATATCTTCATCTGTATCTTGTACATTAATATCTCTTACTTCTTCATCAACATGACTTACAGACTGATCGTTATACTCATCTACTTCTGGTTTCATTATCTTAAAATATTATTTTTTATTATAAATTATATAAGATTTTATGGTAAAATATTAAAATGTATATTAATTTAATTGAGATTTTGTAATATATCTGATTTTATACAAATGCTGAATCTCTAAAATAGTAATATCATCAAATGATGGAGTTCTTAGCATTAATTCCATTTGAAGACGATGATCAATAGAATGAAAAATATCTTCAAAATTCAAATCACCAGTTTTTGTACCATACATCCATAAAGATTTAATATATCTAAGTGGAAAACGCGCACATACGACATATTCATAATATCGTAAAATAATCAGAAATTCACTATCATCATTCAGTCTTTCAATATCTAATGTACTAGGATTCATTGGATCAAAATTCTCATAATCTGGATTTATAATAATCCATTGATCTTCGAACAGATTGCCAGCTTCAATCTTAAAAAAAGAATTTTCTTCAATTTTCAATAAAGGATTATTCTCTGTATCTTTTTCAGATTGAATCTTTGATACACCTTTCTTTGATGGAGCTTTCTTGTATACTGTTTTTACTTTTGCTTTCTTCTCTGCCATTAAATAAATAAAGTAAATTTGTATTTATATATTATATCATGGTTAAAGTAAGATTATTTAAAAAATTAAATGAAGATAATAATCAACCTATTGTTCAAGATGAAAAAGCACAACAGCAGGTAGTTCAATCACAACAGCAGAATCAAAATCAGATAACTCAACAGCAGAATCAAAATCAGCAGAATCAACAGCAAAACACTATTAATTCTAATGCACAGCAAGCATATCAAAATGTTATTAAGCAGATGAACCGTGATATTGAGAATATCAAAAAACAGATGCAAGTTAGAATTAATCAAAAAATTGATTCAACTAACCAATTGATTGGACAGATTAATCAAAAATATAATACTCAATTTGCTGCAATTAATGCAAATTAAAAAAAAAGGTGTACTTGTGATAAGTACGCCTTTAAATCAAATATAAATTATTATGAAAGAAATAAATTCCAGTATTTAAGCATTAAAACGGATCGGTTCCATATTATACTTATTCACCAGCATCTTGTTAGCTTCACTAATGCGCTTACCATAACGATTGTACTCTGTAGTACCACGCATATATTTTCTACGAGCACGAGCAGAATCATAAATACGATGTGTAAGCTGCTCAATAGTCATTTCTGTTACTTTAAGTAAATTTCTACGTCTATTCATATTTCTTATTTAAAAATTTATATATTATATTGTTATAAATTATAATAGTTTAAATATTATTCGTGAAGAACTACTAAATTCTATCCATATTTAAACTGTGTATTCCATATTTATTAATCTATTTCACTTTTTCAATAAATACCTCAAAATAATCAATAGAGTAATATCCATTTACCTTTCGAGTTGCATTGATATCGCCATTACCTGACTCTACCCTATTACGAAGTCGTTCTTTATTAAGAGACTTCTCGAAATCATTAACATTAACTTTTATCCAATCGCCATGACGTGCCAAAATCTTCTCTGATTTCACATTGTTAAAATTATGGCACCATAACTCGCCATTATAATCAAAGATATGACGAGGTAATGGTTTCATATAATATTCCATAATAGTACCATCAGGTTGTTCAATCCATTTATCAGTAAAATACTTCATGAAATTTTGTTCAGCCTTCTGTACACGTTCTTCACCATTAATATAATAACGGTTATAACTATTTGACTTTGGAAAATCCTTATCAATATTTGTTTCAATCTTATTATGGAATTTATCCATTTTGGTGTAATATCTTTCACCTTTACGATTCTTAATATACACCTGTTCACCTTTACCTGAAATGCCTCCAAGTAAAAATGGTTCTACATATGGATATGTAAATGCATAAATACCACGACGAGCTGGCGGTGTATGATCATATATTTTAGATTCATCATTAGTATAGCCTTTTTGCTTCACAGATGATAATCCACCAAAACGAATAAACTTCATAAATATTTAGCTCAATTTCTTCTTTTTATTAAATATTCTTCTTGTTTTTACTAACTGTAATTGCATTTCGTCTACAAGTTTCTTGAAACTTCCAATATCCCAATAATTATCTTGTTTTAAGAATAACTCTACATTTATATCTTATTGAATGCTGTTTTTAATAGCTTCCCATAGTTTAACATCATGACTTGTCTGCTTTACAGTTAATTCTATTTCTAAGAGATTTAAGCCAAGGAATATAAAGGAATACATCATAAGGAAGCGTTAATGTTCTATTTTCAAAATAATCAATAATATCATGCAACATTATATCATCATTTTCATTCCAAGCAAGATTTTTCTCAGCAAGTTCTTGCACATTTTCAATTTTCTTTGCCTCTAATTCATTAGCATCCCATTCATAACCAGCTTCTGTAATTGCTTCCATTAGCATGTTACGTTGCTCTTTGGTTGCAGGAGAAAAATCATCATATAAAACGAAAAACTCATTCCCACAAACTTTAAAAGTTTTAGTCACATTATTCCAGAATCCATAAAAGTGTGCTCCTTCATCTAAAGATTTAAAAATGCCTATCCATTCGAAATCCTCAGTATTATGCTTTGAATATATTACATCACCAGCTTTTGCATCATTAATAGTCCAAAGATGATAACGATTTTCATAATCAAACAATATTGCACTTCTTTTTGCGTATTTTGTATCAACAATATAACGGTCTTCTAAAACATCAGTAATTTTATTATGCAAATATCCATCTGTCACCCAGTCACCTTCATGAAACTTTGGTCTAACCTTATCAATAGATTTTCCGAAATGTGGATCAATACTGCTATAATCCTTTGGTTCAACATTATTAGCATTATCAGCATTTTCTTCATTGATAACTTCAAATACTGATTTATCTTGTTCAAATGCTCTCTTTTTAATACAAGGAAAATTATGACAATTAAGACATTTATCATCACAATGCACACAAGGGTCTTGTTTCTGTTCACCTTGCTTTTCAAGCCAAGTAATAGCTTTGTTAATCATAATATTCAAATCAGAATTAGTATCATCTGATTTGATTTTAAGCTGAGAAATAAGCCATTTCCTTATATTCTCATCCTCACTTTCTTTGAGTTCTGAACAATTTTCGCTAATATAGGTACAAATATTAGCAAAGCCAATATCATTCTTTTCTGTGGTGTTTATGATATTTACTATGTCTTCAAGTATTTTCTTATAGTCTTTCATAACTTTATATTACAGTTCTTCTTATGTTAAATATATTGCAAAGATATAAAAAGATTTTGATATATGGAAATATTTTAATATTTTTTAGAATTTTTCTTTCAGTTCATTTAATGTTAAACATTCTGTTCCATTAAGTTCAAATAACTTTTTACTATCAGTATCAAATATAAAAGCTCGCCTAACATCACAGCATATACTATTATTAAGAACAATAGGGTCTTTTTTTAGTTGAGTATGACCAGTTATTTGAAATAACTTATCACCAAATGGAGCCCATGTTTTATATTCATGGTCTTTACCATCAAATAATTCATCAGCATTACACCAAAATGGTCCACCGTATTTGTCATTACCGCCACGAACCCATGCAATATCACATAAACAGCTAAACTTAGGGTCATCTTCTTTCAAGTTGTTTATAATATCAGCAATTTCATTTGGTTTTGTATCTTTAGTGAAAATATCTTGTTTAGAATGTTCTATTCCACCACCATATAAATTATACCATCCAAGATTTATACCACCATGTGTACACAATAAAGTATATTCATTACAATCTAATGAATAAGCATATTGAAACTTATCTATATCATCAGCAAATAATGCTTCAATTGCTGTATGATATTTATAGTTCCATCTAGTGCCACCACAATAATTATAAAATTTCCTGGAAATATAATGCATATCATGATTACCAAGAAGTAAATGTACCTTATCTGGATTAGCTTCTTTGAGTTTTATAATTTCTATAAAGTTGGTTAGCATATTATCATCGGCAATAATATTATCGCCAAGAACATGCTTGCCATTAATTATAGTATCTCTATATGGATCATACTCCATATAATATGGATCAAAATAATCTCCAAGAAAGACTATATGATCTACTTTATCTATATAATCATTACACGCGAACTTCCAAAATCTACGTGCATGAACATCAGGAATTATTAATATTTTCATTAAGTTTCTCTAATAATTTTTTCTTATCTATTTCAAACATATCACTTATCATAAATTATATTGAAATAAAAAAAGAAGATTAATCTTCTTAATCTTCTTATTTTCTAAATGGAATGTGATTGGGATTGCAACTGCAAGTATCACATTCAAAATTTGGTACATTATCTCGTAAACAATTTACCAAATTCTGTGAATAAGGACATTTCATAATATAATTAGTTAATTTTAATTTCCTAATTATATTTATTTTATGACTAATTTATTAATTCCTGTACTCTTAATTGCTTCATGAATATAACTCAAATCATCATCTTTAAGTTCCAATGCAGGCTCATCGTAATAACCGTGTTGTACAAGCCATCGGTCAACAGCAGGCCAATAAACAGTATTAATAACTTTACCTTTACTGTTTTCATCTTCTGTTGTTGCGATTCCTAAACAATGATCATCAATATAAACTGATGCATATATCTTACGTCCTTCGAGACCATCTTTCTGATATGGATTCTCGTTTATGCCATACAATGGTATATTACGTTCTTTAAACCAATTGATAGCTGGACTAAGTAAATCTCCATATGGTGTATTATGTTCGCGTTGTGTTAACAATATGATTTTACAGTTATTTTCTACAAGTTTCTGTAAAACCTCCTCTGCACCCCAAAGATCTTCACCAACTTCTGGCCATTCATCATAAACACATGTGTTATCAAAGTCAACAGCAACAGTCTTCGGCTGATGATCAATCAATGATTCCAGAAGCATATTATTTTTTCTTTTATCAAAATTAAATTTATTCATATTACATATATATGAGAATATTCTTTAACTATATCTTTATCTACTAAATAATAATTATTATTTTTTCTAAAAAAACGAGGACATGTTTCCTGTATAAATTTTAAATTACTTTTAGTAATGCCCCATAAAGGATTATGATCAATATTTAATCGCAATTCTTCAAAATTCATATCCAATGGTTTAATTGGGTTTTCAAAGAAAAAATATGTATCAGCATTACCATTATCAAAATCATCACATGGAATAGTATAATTATTGCTGTCTATTTGAACAGTTTTAAGTTGGCAATTATTTTTTCTTCCATCTGGATGAACTATATAAAAATCAATATGATTTTTAATATCATCATCATGTTCAGCTTGTATAACATCAAAATTACCACGTTCTGTATGTTCTAATAAATCTCCTGCAAATCGTTCGATAAAAATCTGGCTAAACATTGAATTATATGTAAACTTATTTGGAGATTCTTTTATATATTCACTAATTATATTATTCAAATAAAGTGCATTAATATTACCAGTATTTATATAATTTAACTGTATTTTGATTGCGTCATATATATCTGAATCTGACGCATTTTTATTTAAATACTTTTTAAATGCTTCTATTATATTATACGTATAGTCACTTATTTTCATAATTAAACAAACTTTACATAAATAAATTTTGTATCTGTATAATTAGAGTTATTAATAGTAATTATAGGATTTTCTGGTTCATGCTTAATAATATAATATTCAATATCATCAATCTGTCCAAATTTTCTTTCAAATGTTCTTTCATCTGGATATTTAAATCCATTCGAATTTTCATAAGCATCAATAAAAATATCTGCAATAACCTTATGCATGCTAATTCTATAATTTATCTTTTTTGTATAAGGATTATCAAGCTTATATGTTACAGGAATATTATAGAAAAGATTTGTCATAGCTTTATATTGATATTCATACTTATGTTTATATGCTGGAATATTAGTAATAGTACCGCCACCATGTTCTTTTGTATATGCAGGATCATCAAAATGATCACCTACCGCATAATCCTGAATACGTGTGCTATCAATATAACCCCATCCCGTAGTAATGGTTTCAGTATCAGACATCAAATATGCATGATTAGATATAAACTGTTCAAGACGTTTAACTTCATTATCATAATCATTAAGATTAAATTTAAATATCTCCATAAACTTTGAAGCAATATCATAGTCATATTTCAACAAAGGATTTTTAGCAATTTTACGAACAGTATCAATATTTGTATTAGGAGCATAACATAATATATCCAATGCCATACCTCTGGTATAATCAAATTTACTTTCTAAAACTTTTTCAGCAGAAAATCTTATAGCTTCCTGAATTTCTAAAGGCATATAATAATTCATTACAGATACACGTTCATTTTCAGTCTTCGCTGGTACATACTTAGGTATAACATAATCATACATTGTATGTAATGCATCTGTAACTGTTGTATTAATAGTACCTTTAATAGCTTTTGATAATATCATTTTTTCAAAATCATAACTATCAAGTGCATCCCAAAACTCATAATTTTCATCTGATGTATCATCTAAAGGATTATCATCAGGATGTTCTCGTAAATATTTATAGCGTACTTTATAATAATTAAAACCCGCTGGTATGCCTTTAATTGCAAAACGATATAATGCTTTTGCAATTCTCTTTATTTTTCTAAAATTCATTATATGCGAACTCTTTTTAAAAATTATATAAAAAAAAGACAAGATTTATTATCTTGTCTTTTATATTTAAATAATAATTTCATCATCATCTTCTACTGGTGTCCAGTTGCATGTAAAATCAAAGTTCTTCCAAGGATCTTCAAAAGTACCAGCTGAAAAAAATGTGACGTGACCAACAATAATGCGACGATCAAACTCTGTGCATATCTGTATAACATATTCGCATCTAGGAACACCATCAGAATTCTTAAAGAATCCATCTGTCACTTTCCTTGCGTCCTCTCTAATATAAGGATGTGTTACTGCTTTGAACTTACATAGCTTTGATTTTTTATTCATTAGGTCAACAACAGGCTGAATCATATTTACAATACGTTTAGCCATATCCGGGATCTCTATATGCGGATATATTTTTCCTGAAGGTCCATGCAACACATCATAAAGCTTATCAATATATTTTTTAATATCTTTATCTGATAGCATAGGATCTAAGAATACTAATGGATTATCAAGCTCAAATGGACTTACCGGTTCATAAGGAGCATAATCTGGATAGTCGTATATAGACATTTAATAATTAAATATTTTTCTTATTTATCAGTCTACATCAAAGTTATTGTGCATATCACATGTCATATCCTCAGCAAAATCATTATAAGCTTTACAATCAGATGGATATACAGGAGCATGCTTCATATTAATCTAACATCATTAATTGTGTATCATAACGACGATCTTTATGTGCATTACAATATACATGGGTTTTTTTAATAGCTGCGATTGTATATTTTAAATCATCTTTATTGATTTGTCCATTTTTTACTCGACATGCACGCAATCTTCTATCAAATTCAGTGCCGTTTACACCATTAGGACCTGCATTATACATCAAATCACCTAATCCATTAATAAAGCCTTGACTGAACTTTACTTTTTTATTAACTGACTTAAGGTAACGATTGATACCAGCATTAATCTCATTCATATCTGAACGAAATAATTTTTCACCATATTCTTTTGTAATAGTAGATGGTATTTTTTCGCCTTTCTTTATATAATGGCCATACCCAATAGTATTTGACTTTTCTTTAAAAAGATGATAAACTTGTGCCTGAAAGCCACCTTCTTTTTCTTTAATAAAGGTTTCACCAGCTTTATCAACTTTATATTTAAATTCAGATTGCTGCGCAGTAATTTTTAATGCAATCTTTGTGGTATCAACTTTAACTTTACCAGTATCAACAACATTAACCAATCGTTTCTTAACGATAACAGGAACATCTGCATGAACTGAAGGCTCATGTATAATAAGCGGTAAAATCGTTGAACTTGAAATAACCATTGCTATTGCAACAGAAATTTTTAAATCTGAAAGATTTCTTTTTCTCATATTCTTATTATCTTTTAAAAACAATACAAAGATAATAAAAATAGTATTGAAAAAGAAATCTATTAGTAAAGTTTAACAAAAACTGGTTAAACTTATAATTAAAAATATTTTTTATTCCTTTATTATCTTAAAAATCTCTTCAAATGTATTTTTACCTGGTGCTACATGAGTAACATTCCAAATTTTCTGATTAGTACTGCCTCTGAATGGAATAGTTATATCACGCTTTTTCAAAATAAATGGTCCATCTACAATAACATCAATATAATCAAAGATCTCTTTTCGATTTTCATCTTTATTAAGGTCTTTTTTAAGATAACCTGTATAAAGCCATATTGTTTTCTTTTTAAATTTCTGATTTTCTTTAAGCTCTTTACAAAGAGCAATTACATCATCATAATAATATGACATTGGATCACCGCCTGATAAAGTCAAACCAGTAATAAAAGGCTTAGATAATTCTTTAAACAGTTTTTGTTTTACCTCATCGGTAAATTCATTACCGCCATCTTTATTCCATGTTC
>Ga0326512_10001253_pt1 | contig 20025 bp, 23 predicted proteins | sample 1_2617_0518_D_FD_203652 | JGI IMG/M metagenome (GOLD analysis project Ga0326512, IMG submission 203652) | Bovine rumen microbial communities from UC Davis, California, United States - 1_2617_0518 | ecosystem: Host-associated > Mammals > Digestive system > Stomach > Rumen | place: USA... | reverse complement strand
GGTATCGTGATGGAGGTGAGCCTGGAACAGTTGTTGAACGCTTTACTTTCTATACTCGTCACGCCATCAGGTATCGTGATAGAGGTGAGACTGGAGCAGTAGTTGAACGCATAACTGTATATGCCCGTCACGCCATCAGGTATCGTTATAGAGGTGAGACTGGAGCAGTAGTTGAACGCATAACTGCCTATACTCGTCACGCCATCAGGTATCGTGATGGAGGTGAGACTGGAACAGTAGTTGAACGCATTACTGCTTATACTCGTCACGCCATCAGGTATCGTGATGGAGGTGAGACTGGAGCAGTAGATGAACGCATAACTGCCTATATCTACATTTACACCCATCTCCACACGCTGCACAGCATTGGCATAAACACGGCTAATACCAGCTGTGGTATCGGTTCTCTTTTTGAGAATATGCGCAGCAGTGTTAACGCCGAAAAACGCAAACTTGCCATTCTCCACCGTAAGAGTGATTATATAATCTCCGGCGTTTGAAAAAACATGCTGAACTGTTTTGGCAGTTGTCAGACTTGTGCCTGTCAGCGTGTCCGTGCCGCTACCGTCGCCCCAATCTACTGTCACTGTGCCATTAACACCAAGCCCCAGATATGGTGCAAGCCGACCGGTTTCAAAGTGGCAGTAGATGCGCGTTTTGCCGTCATCGGTGATGTACATTTGTCCAACCCATACTGGCGCACCCGGCATAGCGGCAAGCCGCGCCTTGATTTGCGCCAGCGTCCAGTTCCAGCCCTGTGCGGTCAACCCGCTATGGGACGGATTTGCTGGGAGTTCGGTCAGCGCGAGTGCATCTAATTCGGTGTAGCTGTACAGAATCGAGCCGTCATAGTCGATGAAATTAACCGCCTTTTGCGATGCCGAGGGCTGACCACCGCCACCACTGACATTGACCGTCACGGGGCTGTACGCCTCGCCAGAGGGTGCGGTGTATGTGCCGTTGGCGGTGACAGAGAGAGGGGAGACGGTAACGCTGCTGCCCGTTTGAATATCGCCAATTGCGTCCACAAAACCAGACGGGAAGGCAAGAGAAGCGGACGTTCTGCCTTTAGCACGGATGGCATTGGCTATCGCTTCAAGGTTCGTATCACTTACAACGTAGTTACTCAAAAACTCACCCCCACGGCTGACGGCAGAGCAGCAATAACGGCGGCTACCAAATCAACGGATGTCGGGTTTGTTTTTTCACCGTCGTTTGTCCAGCTAATTACACCGGAGTTAGATACGTACGGGGTGAAGGTGGTTCCGTTGCTACCCGCAGCCCCTTTATCACCTTTGTCTCCCTTTGGGCCAGCTTGGCCAGTCGCACCCGTATCACCCTTCGGGCCTTGTTCACCGGTGTCACCCTTATCGCCTTTTACACCCTGAATGCCTTGCTCTCCCTGTGGGCCTTTGATGCTCACAGGCTGCGGATTGGTCTTTCCGCCATCATTCGTCCAGCTAATCACGCCCTCGGAAGATACGGTCGGGGTAAAGGTTGCGCCGTCTGTGCCCGGATTACCGTTCTGACCATTTGTTACTTCAAACGTGGAAACCGTGCTGTCTGTATAGGTGATCGTGTAGGTGTCAACAAGCCCGGCAGTTCCGGTTTTCCGTATCGACACAATGCCGCGCACGGAGCCACCACTTTCACCGTCCAGCACGTCAAAGGTTTTCGTCCCAGTAGCGTCGGTGATTGATATGCGGTGGCCTCCCGCTATGTCGGTGACAGTGATGATGGGAGAAAAGCCGTCTTTGCCATCCGTTCCATTTTGACCAGGAACACCTTGAGGGCCAGTAGCGCCAGTATCGCCTTTCGGCCCGGTTGCACCCGTGTCACCTTTATCACCTTTTGGGCCAGGCGCACCATCGGCTCCATCTTTACCGTCAAACATCCCGCTTTCTTTCGCGGCTTGTAAATCGGCCTGAATCGTGGCTTCCAGCGTATCCATCGCGCCAGCCACGCTTTGGGCGGCAGATTCGGCGGCATCTTTGGCTGTCGCTGCAGCAGAAGCGGAACTTGCGGTGTTTTGCGCGGATGTATTAGCCTGAGAAGCGCTTGCACTTGCATTTTGCGCCGCCGTCAAAGCATTCGATGCGCTTGCAGCCGCTTCGGTTGCTTTCGTTTCAGCAGCAGTTTTGGCAGCAATGGCGGCCTCGCTTGCAGTAACAGAAGTTTCGGCGCTCTGCTCTGCTTCCTCGGCATAACCAGCGGCGGCTTCCACATCGGCGGAAGTCTGCTCAACCGCCCCATTCAGCGCGGCAATGGCCTGTTCGATTTCTGAATGTTCTTCCGGGGATGGTTCGGTGTCCGCGGGCTTCGCTCGTGCGGAAACGGGGATAATCAGCGAATATTCTGTCGTGCGGGCTTCGTCCACCACCACGACCCATGCATAGACGGGATTTCCGCTTTCAAGGAATTGCGCGGGTACTGTCACTTCATCCGTGGTCTGTACTGTTGGCACAGCATCGGCGCGGGTGGAGTTGGAAAACTCAACTTTGTACGTCGCGGGAAGGTCGCTAATGTGAAGCCGTACAATCTGGCCCCAGTCATATTGGAACAGGGGCTTTGTGCGGAACACTATACCTTCACGCGGGTAAGCGTCAACGATGTTGCTCATTGCTTTCTTCCTTTCATTTTTCAATCAAATAATCGTCAATACCGGATTTGGCTTTTTCCATTTCGTCGGTGTTGCCATTATGGAGTTCGTGGTTCAACAAGGCCAGTACGCCACGGCACAGCGCCTTTTCGGCTTTGTCGGAACTGTTTTGCCGTTTCTCCATAGTGTTGATTTGGCGCGTGTGCGCGTCGATTTGTTCCTTGTCGTTCGCCAGTTTCCGGTCGATCTCGGAAAATCGCGGCTCCATTTTCTCAATCACTTTGGCGCTGATTTCATCGGCAAGGCGGTTTTCCGGGCTTTTCATTTGCTTGTTCTTCAAGTACGTTTCCCGTACCTTTCCGTAAAGCACGTACAGCCCAGCACCCGCAATCAGCACGATCAGCGCCGTCCACAGCATCCTCGGTGTTACGCCCTCGATGGGCGGTAAATCCTGCATGGTATCAGTCCCCCTCAATCAGTTTTCGCAATATATCACAGGCCATCTTTGCGTTGGCATAGGCGGCACGGAGAGCCGTTTTCGTGTCAGCGGCAATAGATTCTTCGGGTTTCTCAACTGGTGGCTCAGAGGGCGTGATTTGGGCGTATTCATCGAAATACTTTTGGCCCAGTTCAGCCCGCTTCTGTTGGTTTTCCTCTGTCTGGTTTTTGGGCCGCTCAAAGTCCAGAAGCACAGCGTCGGACGCTTCCCGCACGGTGGTGGCATTTTCAAGCGAATACATCGCGCGAGGATAGTCAAACCGTAATTCGTCCAGCAGGAAATCCACCTGCATACCCAAATCCCCGATGGAGAACTCATGCTCGTGCGCGTATTTCAGCAGCGCTGCTTTGCGTGATTTGTACGTCCATTGGGCGATGCCGTAGCCGTACCCGTCAGTAGCGAACTGCTCTGCGGTGTACTTTCCAAGGTCAACCGCCTGGGTGTACTGGCTGTCTGTCATTCCAAGCGCCCGTTCGCCAGTGTTTTGCAGGTTTTCAGGGTTGATACCGGATTCAGCCTGTAGGTTGCCCATCAGTCCAGCTACGCCGTAGGGATTTTTGATGGCGTTATAGAGCGTGTCCCAGGTGTAGCGGTAACGGTCTACGGGTTGGGGCATTTCAGGCTGTTCCGTCTGTTCAGGTGTTACGCCCAGCGCTTTCCATGTCTTTGCGCCAACTACTCCGTCAGCGGTCAGGCCGTGCTTTTTCTGGAAGTCCTTCACCGCCACTTCGGTCTTGCTTCCGAAGTTTCCGTCAATTTCGAGATTGTAGCCATACTTAGCGTTCAGCATAGCTTGCAGGGTTTCTACTGCGTCTCCCTGACTACCCCGTCTCAAAGTCGGTGTGTTATCTGCCACGTCTAAGCCCGCCTTTCTCAGTTCCTCGGTAGTGTACAAGCCTTTTGGAATGCCCCAATGCGTCCATTTCGGGGTGTCCGTGTAGGCGTTCCCGCGCTTTACGGTAGTGCTGCAATGGATTACGCCGTCCGCGCCGTCCCCCATGCTCATTCCTGTGTGGCTCATTTTCTCGTCCCGGCGCTTATAGACTACACAGACCAGATCGCGCGGCATGGCTTTTATCTCACCACGCACCGCCCAATTACTGGGGGTGTTCCACGCCGTTGTCGCGCCGGAGCCGTAAAACGGTACGCCAGCCTGTGTCAGTAGCCAAAGGACGAATCCGGCGCAGTCAAAGACGAGGGTATCCACGAAAGTGCATCCGTCACAATTCGGCTGTTTGCCGGACAGCACGGGGCAATTGTTTTTAATCATGTCAACGTACTTCTGTTCGGGACAGTACGGAATCCGGCTCTTGCGCCATGCAGGAGTGCATTCCTGACCTTGTGACGCATAAACGTATTGCCAGCCCAAGCACAATTCGGCGGTTGTGCGGATGATGTCTGGTTTACTCGTTCCTGCCGTTTTCAGACGGGAAAGTTCGCTGAAAACATATGATGCTACATACATAGAGCCTCCTGTTATTCGTTTCCTTTCAAAACAGCAACCTGTATTCGGTGGCTGGCTGAATTATCCGGCGAAATACGTCGCGTTGGCATATATCCTGCCTACCGTATTTGGCTTTTCCAACAGCCAAATTGCTACCTTCCCATCAGAGGTTATACGTAGCACGACAAACCCGTTGGCCATGTACCCAATAATGTGAAACCTTGTGACGGGGCGATATTTTTCAGCAATCGTGAATAGCACATCGCCCTCTGCACGATTAATTGAATCTCCCATTATTTCCAGAGAGATAACGCGCCCACATTTCCTTACGGTAATATATTCACCGCTTTCTGTCCCATAACTCTCAAAAAAATCAGAAGTAATATTCTGGTTCGTTGATGCTGGATCATGAATCGTACTCGTCGCCATCAGCAATCCCACCTTACTCCGTGACCGTCACGGCGGGCTGAATCCAATGCTCGGCCATCAGCACGGTGCCGTTGGTGTCGCTGATCGCAACAGACACAAAATCAGTATTGGCGCTCTGGCCGTAAGCGTAAGCGCCAAGGTAGGCGTGATAGCTCTGCTGCGCCGCCTCAAAAGTATCTTTCACAACAATGCCTTTGTCCCAGGTGTCGCCTGTGTGCTTGATCTGGTGCAGAAAAAACTTCGTTTCGTTCATAGCGCATTTCTCCTTTTCCTTTTATCTCGATTTCATCAGGTACAGGGTCAAGGTGGTGGAGCCGCTGATGGTGCCGGAGATGGTCAGGCTCCCGTTGGAAGTTGATACCGTCCAATCGCTCAGCTGCGCGGCGGGGGTGCCAAGGGTGGCCTGGAGCACCACCATGTCATCCTCCACGTTGGAATTTGTGACCGTTTTCGGCAGGCTGCTGACCGTGCCGCAGTTGATCACCAGGCATTCCAGCTTGGCGATCTTGGCGGCGGCGTCCGTGACCTGCGTTTGCAGAGGCGTATTGCCCACAGCGCCCATCTTCGCGTCGATGGTGTCCATGTTGCTGTTGATTTGTGCAATACGGATTTTGTCCGTGCCTGCTGGTTTGATCAAAGCAAGGTTTTGTGTGGTCGTTGCCAATGGTTATTCACCGCCTTTCGTAAGTTCGTCAAGCCACTTTGTAACCGTGGATTTGCTGTCCGGGATTGGGCTTTCGCAAAGCTCCGTCCGGGCCACGGCAATGATCTGAGCCAGGGTTTCATCGTTCACCTGCCCGAACGCTTCCCGCCGCGCTCGAATCCACGGGATGAACATTTCCCGGATTTTCTGTTTTGTTTCCGCGCTTCCGGGCTTGCAATTGAGCATGTAGTAAGCGTCCCAGACCGTGCGCGTGACCATGCCGCAATAACAGTTGTAATCCCGGTGCGTCCGGTTTTCTTCCGTCGCCTTGAGATTGCGGATGAAGTGGGAATACATGGCTTCGTCATCTCGGCCCGAATTGGTCACGCTGGACGGGCGGCGAATCCAAACGTACAGCGGGGAAGCGGATTTGATTTCCCCGATGCGCTTGTGACTGGTGCGGGCAATGATCGTGGCGTTGAACAAAGAATCTTCCTGAAAGCGCATGGTTTCGTCAAAGCGAATGCCCTGTTCGTCCAGAAACGCCTTGCGGTACACTTTCCCGTGGGTGAACACAAAACGCTGGGAATCCGGCGAAAAGGTCAGCAAATCCTTCCCTTCCGTCCTGTCTTCCACGATCATGCGGCTATGCAGCATATCGTAGCCGTCAGCGGGAAGGATGGACAATATATCCCGCAGCGCGTACACGTGGGCAAAGGTATCGTCAAAATCACAGAACATGAGCCAGGGAGCCGTCGCGTGGTCGATGCCCGCATTCCGCGCCGCTGATACGCCCTTGTGCGGGATGGAAATCTGTTCCACCTGATAGGGCAGGCCGGAGAAGCATGCGTCCGGAAGACGGTTTTCCTCGCCGTCGTTCACCACCAGTACACGGAAGGAAGAAAAGTCAATGCCCCGCTGTAAGGACAGGATGGCGAACAGCTTTTCGCCAACCTCCCAGGGCTCGGTGTAATGGGGAATGATGATGTCAAGCATCATCCTGCCCGCCGCCTTTCCCTTCCTGCGCCAACTTCCACACTTCCTTAACCTTCTGTTCATGCGCTTTGTCCTCATCCTGCATGGTTCTGTTAAGCGTGTCAAAAAGGTTGTTCAGGTGCCAGATAAGGCCGCAGCGAAGCGTCCCCTTCGCGTCTGCCAACTGGTCAAGGCTCTGGCGCATGTCGTTTACAAGGGCATATTTGTCAAATTGCTGTTCCATGTTATCCTCCATGTTTTTCATTTTTCAGAACGGGCCAAATGCACGCTCATCTTGCCGTCGTTGTCGAGCATCAGTCCGCGAAAATCCGTAAAGCCTGTGTATTCGTCCTGCGAGATAGTGTAATCGAACACAATGCGGTTCGTTTTCGCGGGGTCAGAAAAATCAATAAACGCCTTGTGCACATCCGTCCCGGAAGGAAGATACAGCCACAAATGCCCGTCGCTGTACCCGGCTTCCCCTTCCGGGTATTCCGTGCCATCAGACAAAATAAGTTTGCGCCCTGTCATGGAAATGCCCCCTTCGTCGTTTTATCCTGCAAAATCCAATACATATTTCCACGTGCCATCTGATTGCTTCAAATAAACGTCCCAATACTTAATGTTTGCGCTCGCATCATAATGATTAAGCCGAACATCCACATTGCTGCCTTTTAAGACAGCATCCCATCCTGCGTTATACACTGCCGTTGCATTGATGATCGTGTCCTTGTCATACTCAGTTTCATCTTCATCATCAAAAAACACGGTCACGGATTTGGTGATAGCGCTCACATCATAATCCTCCAAATCCGCAGCGGTCAGCGTGATTCGGCTAAGGGAATGTGGTTCCATGGGAAGGCCAGACCCGGAAGCTGCCTCTTTGCCTGCTGTATACCAATCGCCAATAGATATACGCCCAACTACGGTCTGCCCAAGCGCTACGGACGCATATCCGCTTGGCCCTGGTGTAGCGCCTTTCTGGATGGTAAAAGTGTATGTCTGTTGTTCACCTTGTGTCGTGCTTGGGGCTTTTACTGTGAAACTGGTACCTGTTCCTTTGGACGGCATTTCTACTTTCGCCCTTGCCGCTGCCCATTGCGCCGACATCGCATTGTTATAGTAAGCGGTGTCGGCAATATTAAAATTTCTCTCAACATACCCTCCACCCAATTTATAGAACGTGAATTTTATTTGCCCGCCATTCGCATTGATATTGCATCCATTAAACGCGCCAGATAATGCGTCCAACCCGCTGTCCGTATCATCAAGACCAAGCCCAAGCACCTGAATTGTCTTCGTCCCATCCACAGACAATGCGTTTCTGGTCGTTACATTCGTTCCATGGTATTTTAATGTGCCGCTGTTACCGCTCCCGATTTCCACGTTATTTGCCTTAATATCCACGGCCCAAAGTTTTGCCGCCTGTGTGCTACCGGAAACAAGATTGTTAAATTTCGCAGTTTCGGCGCTTAATTCCGAAGCCGTCACATACCCATCAACGACAAGGTTGCCATTTGTGATCGACACGTTCCCAACATCTACGGCAAGTTGCGTCCCCACGTCACCCTTGCTAACCTTCAACACGATGCTGTCAGCATTTTGCTTGATGAGCGAACGAAGGTTGCTTGTGGTGGAAGCTACTTCGCTTCTAATTTGGCTTGCGGTCTGGGTGATAGAGGAATACAGACTGCTTTTCGCAGCATTGACTTCGCTTCGGATTTGGCTGGCGGTTTGGGTGATAGAGGATTGAAGACCAAGCTTTGTGTCTCTTACTTCGCTGCGAATCTGGCTGGCGGTTTGGGTGATGGAGGAATAAACGGAGCTTTGAGTGCTCCAGACAGAGGAACGGATTTCCTGCGCCGTCACTTCCAGCGTAGCACCCATATCGCTGATTTCGTTTTCAACGTGGAGCAGGATGTTGCTGGCGGTCTGGATAATTTCGCTGTACACCTGGCTTTCGCTGGCGTGCACTTCGCTCCTGATCTGCGTGGCGGTCTGGGTGATGCGGCTTCCCAGGTTGTTTGTCTTGTCGAGCACTTCCGCATAGATTTCATTGGCCTGCACCTGCAACCGCGCGAAGTTTTCCCGGGCGTAGCCGTTCAGCGTGTCGATGTTCCGCGCCAAAAGGGAAATCCGGTCGCTCTCCACCTTCAAATCGGTGTCTTCCGTCAGCACAGTTCCGTCAAGCGCCAAATGCCAGGCGCCGTTCCGGTAGACGTAGATTTTATCGCTTCTCAGTTCGTTCCAGTTGTATTCTACGTCATCGTTCCAGTTGAAGTTCAGCGCCTCGTCCCAGGAAGTTTGATCGGCGGTATCGATCCAGATGTCATTCTCTTTCAGGCCGCGCCCGTTGATGGAAGTGGGTTCGCCATCCGTGTGGCTGTTCTGCACAACCGTGGTGGGCCGCTGGCCCGCAGCGACGGACACAGAGCTTGCCGTCTGGTGGATGTAGGTGTAAATATCGCTGGTCGCGCCGTAGACCTCCGCGCGGATGTTTTCAGCCGATTGTTCGATCAGGGAGCGGTAAACCTCTATCTGCCCTTCCTCGTTCGCCAATTCCGCGATTTTCTGGGAAATCAGGATGTCGGCGGTATTGACAAAATCCGAATAGGTGACAAGCTGTTGCCTGTCCGCTACCAACTGCCATTGATTATTTTTCCAGACCCACGCTTTTGCGCCCTGAACCTGCGTCCAGTCGTAATCCTCGTCATGTTCCCAGTCAAACCCGTCCGCGCCGTCCCAGGTGCCGTCATGGACGGACTCAATCCAAATGTCACCTTCCTTGGGCGAATACGTGTCCCCGCGCGGGTCGGTGTCGTTGACAATGGTGCGGTTGCCCGCGTTGGTTATCTGTTGACGTATGCCGCTGGCGGTCAGGTTGATATAGTTGTAAAGGTTCTGTTCGGTGTTGGCAAGCTCCACCCGGATATTGCTGGCGGTCTGCCCGATAGCGCTGTACACCTGGGACTGGGACGCGTAAACGGAAGATTCCACCCGGTCTGCTTCCTGCGTGATGCGGGAAAGCACGGTTTCGTTTTCGCCCAGGGCGTTGATGCCTGTTTTGCTGATGATGCGCTCCGTTCGGGTGGCGTCGGAGTATTCGGTGTTATAGATGGCGTAGGGGTTTTCCTGAATCCAGGCGGTGTATTTTTCGCGCAGTTGCTCGTCCGTGAGTTCGCTGTCCTCCGGATGGGCAACGAGCCATTGCCCCTTCCAATCGTCATAGGGCAGTTCCATTTTCGCGGAATCTTCCACGTAGCGGGCCGTGCGGGTCAGTTCTGTGAACGCCGTTACATGGCCGGACTGAGATAATTCATCCCATTCGGATTCGGTGGCCAGCCAGGAGAATTTTTCATCGGTCTGGGTGTAAAAAGTTTGAAATCTCTTAAATTCCTCTTCATTTTGCTTTTTCAGTGCGTTATACGATCCATAAGCCCTTGAAGCGTTCGCGTATTCGCGTCTGCGTAATTCCGGCAATGGTTCGCGTGTTTGCCCCCCGGTAGATTCTATGGTAACTTTCGTGGTTGTCGCCGCGCACGAACCATTCTGATTGCTGCCTGCCCAGTGAAAGTCTAAGGAATATACAGGGACGTTATAGCTTTCTTCACCTGAGTTTACTGTTACAATATCGCCAGGGTCTAAAGACCAGTCGTTTGCGACCAGCGATGCCGTAGAAGGGTGAAATAAAGGAGCAGATATGAGTCTGTTGTAAATTGCTTGCTCCGCTGTACTTGGCATTGCGAATCACCTCCTTTACTCAGATTCTATCGGCTCCGGTTGCCGCAAGAACGGATTGTCTTGTATAAGATAAGAGTTTGTGCCAACGCCATACGTATACTCTGCTGTGCTGTCTGCGTTTCGTATATGCAATCCGTTTATCGCTTGCGTCTGATACCACGACGGTGTAAATTCTGTATATTTTGTTTCGTTGAAAGTTTTTCCGGTTTGCGCGAACCACGCAAATTCAAGTTCCCCATCCCGTGTAAATCTTGCTATACTGCACGCCGCTTCCGCAATCCAGCCGATGACCTCCCGCATGGTCGCGTTCTCAAATTGCTCCGGTTCAGCGCTGACGGTGAGCGTGCTGTTTAGGAACGTTGTGGATTTCAGCGGTACGCCCACATGATTGCACAGCGCCGTTGCCAGCCCGGACAGTGTGATGGGATATGTGATACTCAGGTGCGGCATGTCTGCGTCAAACAGTATCATTTGGTCGTTCGCGTCAACTTCGATAATTTGCTTAACAACAATGTCCGGGCGATGCGCGATGAAAGTACCAAGCGGGATAAACTCATATCGTGAACTTACGCCACGTTCATTGAAATACTTAACCTTTTCAGATGATGCTGCGGTGCTGCTGTCGGTTTTTACACCGATATATGCTTTAAATTTCCCAAACTCAAAATCTACAAGTTGTTGCTCGTCGTTCAGCATCGAAAACTGAATTTCTGCGGACGGGCATAAACCAATTCTCAAATCTTTTTCCGAGTTAAACTCAGATGTTATATGTACGCCAGATGACACAAGGATTTCTTCATTGCTAAATTGCTTAACAGGGCTATAGTCCACAAACTCCAGCAGTATGCGTTGTGGATTGCCTGCTGCAATTGCGTCTGTCAATGCACTTGGTATCTGGTACATACTCACACCCCTTAATACTCAATCACGCTGAATTTCAGTGTTCCAATCCACGCTTTCAGTTCCGGCGACCACACCGCCTCAAAGTCTCTGTCACCAACATATGCGTCCATCGTTTCCATTTGCCCTGAGAACGGACTTGGATAGGTGAACTGAAACTTGCACTGCCGCAGGAGCGACGCTATCGCCATGATCGTGTTCCATGGGATATTGTGGTATTCCAGTTTCAGCGGATGCTTTGTCGCCACTTTGTTTCTGTGCAAGTATCCCGTCGCATCGCGTTCGCCCATCGTATCCAAGTCACTCTCAGCGCCAGTAAAAACAGACGGATCGGGAATGGCGGTATTTTCTACCTTGAATCCCATAACGTATCGAAGCTCTGGATAGCCTTCGACACCCATGTTTACGTTCGATATACTCATCCAGTCACCCCCGTATTCCGTGCGTACATGTCAAGGCTTCGCCGTACTTCCTTGCCAAACCCGGAAGACGCTACCACCTTCGCGGTGAACTCCTTTCCAAGCAATTGCATCAGGATGTCGTTCTGCCGCCGAAGCAAGGCGTTTTGCTCTGCTTGACCGGCAGCCACACCGCTTGCTACGCCGCTGACAATCTGGTCGTTGTTCGCAACCGCCGTTTTGCCACCAATCGTGCCAACCATTTCAGGCCCGCGTTCCCTGGCAATGAACATCTGTCCGGTAGTGGGGAAGCCGCCTTCCGCAGCCATGGCGGGCATGGTTACGCTGAACCCGCCGCCCATCAGACCGCCAGAGAAGTTGAAGGATAGCCCGTCAAGGCTCTGGAAAGCCGCACGGATGCGGTTCATAAGGCTTTCTACATTCGTAGCAGTTCCTTCGAGAGTTGTGAGCATTTCGGAGCTGTCTACCGCGCCAAGTTTCCAATCTTGCTGTGATTCAAAATCGGTCTTGAGTGAATTGAGCATTTCATTGATGGTCGGTTCGTATTCTTCGTTGTACAGTTTTTGTATGAAACTGTCGTAGAACCCATCCGCAATGGCTCCAATCGCTTCTTCGCCAAGTCCACCGGCTTCACCAATCGGCGCAATATAATCATCGAACAAATGGTTAAAGAACTCGGTCGTGTCCATGCTGGAAGTGTCGGGGTCGTAATTCATCAGGTCTTTGTACATGCTGTCATACAATCCCTGAATCGAAGAATCATCCACTTCATAGACAAAGCCGATGTCGCTGTCGCCCGTGTTGTCAATCACGTTCGGGGGGCCAACAAATAATGTTGGCGTATAATACTGGCTTCCGCGCATCTGATCTTCTGTCGCTGTTCCGGTAATATTCTTTACCCGGCGCAGATTGTTTCCAAATTCCTTCGTTTCTTCTGATACTTCTTCAACTGCTGACGCGGCTTCTTCGGCATCATCAGACAAGTTTTTGAATGTATAACTGTTGCCAGAAAATGCGCTTCCGCTGCTACTATTGATTTTGCTTTGAGTTCCAACGATGGAGTCTGATATATCTTCTATCATTCCCCATTCGCGTTTCAAGTCATCAATATCAAATTTAGCTATCTTTTGAACGTTGACACCCGGAATAAGGTTTATCGCTCCAATCAGTTCGTTTGCAACATCTATGAAATAGTTAATGGCCGGGGCAAAGAACCCAAGAATCGAAACGAGCGCGTTTTTACCCCAATTCTCCAATTCTTCCCAACTTGTTTCAAATTGGTACTTGACACTTTCCCATCCGTCAGCAAAGCCTTTCTTAATCGTTTCCCAAACGTTTGAAATGCCTGCGCCGATTTTCTGCGCCTGTTCCCAAATGATAATTCTGACATTGAGCCAAAAACCTATCCACTTCTGCTTTACCGTCTGCCAACCTTCGGAAAATTTTGTAGTCAAAGTTTCCCATATGTTGGTAGCCCATTCTTTTATGCTTTCCCAGTTGTGCCCAACTTCAAGGGCAAGTTCAGCCAAGATAGCGATAGCGGCAGGAATCCAACTGCCAGTCAATGCCGTAAAGCCAATGCCAAGGGCAAGAATGCCGATTTCCAATTGTCTAAATGCTGGTTCGGATATTTCTTGAAGCGCTTCGATTGCTGATTTCCCTTCATTTATTTTCCCAACAATCTCCATAATCGGGTTGACAATCAGCGCAATTCCGACAGCTACCATGGCGAATCCAGCGCCCACTTTCCCAAACGCAACGCCAAGGCCAACCACTAATAGCAACGCACCCGCAAGCATTTCTTTCAGATTGTCCCAATTTATCCCGTTTTCCAATTGAGACTTGAAAGCATCGTATATCCGCATAACGCCGAAAATAGCAATGCCAATGCCTGCCGCAAGTTTGAGCGCTTGAGCAAGGCCAGCGCCAAAGAAACGAGAAATCTTCCATGTAAGGAACGCTGCGCCAACAGCAAGCGCAAGTTGCTTGAGCAGTTCAAGGTTGTTCTTTAACCATTCGACAACAGCCTTGATGCGTTCATCGAACGTGTTCACTTCCTCGAACATGCTTTCATAATCAATAGGAAGATACCCGCTCGAACCGCCACCGCCAGAACCGCTATCGGAAGGCTGCTGTTGGATAATGTTCAACTCGTCCCAGTCAGCCAAAAGCCCTTTGACTTCCTTGATGGACTTCGCAGCGCCGCCAGCGGACGCTTTCACCTTGTCCATGGAACTTGCCGCAGCGTCCGTCGCCCGCGTCCATGTTGCCTGCCCACGAAGCAAAGCGAAGAATTGATTCACCACGTTAATAAGTTCAATGAACCAATGAACAACCTGCACCACATAAGGAATGATGGACTGCAATGCAGGAGCCAGTGCCGCACCCAACGAGTTCTTCATTTTGAACAGAGCGTTGTTCACAGAATCAACCGCTGGAGCGAACGTGTGCCCTATCGCCTTTGCGTATTCGTACATGTTTGACAAGCCGAATTTGAAACCGTCCGTAATTTCTTTGATGACAGATCGAAGGAAGCGATACTTCGCAATTCTCGCAAACGCTGATAGCAAACCGCTTGTGTGGTGCTTTGCGGAAGATACGGTTTTCCACAAGGCTTCCAGTCTGCTTTTCAGCGAAGAAACGCCGCCATTCGCCGCTTCACTTGCCGCACTACCGGCTTCGCCAATCGTCGTAGCGGATTCTCTCATTCCGCTTGCCAATGTGTTTGTGGTTTCTGACGCTTCGCCAAGACCAGTTGATAGCTCTCTGGTCGCCTGAGATGCGGTTTCAAGTGTCTGCGTTGTTGCGCCAATAGAAGCATCCTGAAATATCCCTTGTCCAACACTCCCAACTTGTTTGAGCCGTTCAAGAGACTCGGATAAATCTGTGACTTTTTTTATATGCTCAGATGTAATAGAAGAAATTGAAGCAACAAGGGCGTTGATGCTTTGGGCGGTTGACGAAAAATCTACGCCTTTCCCCGCAGCAGTTTTAAGAGAATCAAGCGCGTCTTTCAATTCATCTAATGTCTCTTTTGCTTTGCTTGAATCAGCAGATACCCGCAATTCCAGATTCGGGCTTTCAGACATGCTCAATTCCCCCTTCCATCAGAGATTTCAGTTCTTCTTCCTTCTTCTGCGCTTCCTGGGCTTTCATGAAGGCCAGCATATTCCGCTTGATGCGTTCAGATTTTTCCCGCGCTTCATCGTCAACCTGTTCCTGCTCGGTCTTTTCCTTGCGGAAGAAGTCAATAGGCTGTGTAGGATAAGGCTCTATCTTCGCGTTCTTGGGAACGAAGCCCTGAACGTTGATCATGGCGCTTTGAAGGGCTTTATAGATATACACGCCGTTCAGCCACGCGGCGCGGTTTTGTTCCTCTTGGCGTAATTTGTACGCTTTTCGATAGTCAATGACCAACCGGCAATCCTCCAACCAGAACTGCCGGTAGGTCATGCCCATCGCAAGATATTCGGGAAAAAGTTTGTGGTATAGTTCGGATTCCGTCAGCCTATCTTTCGGCTGTTCGTCATCCTCGCTTATTCCACTACTTCCCAGGTAGGGTTTGCGTCTTTATCTTCTTCGTCCGTTCCCATCAGGGTAATGGTCGGCTCCATGTACATCTCAGCCAGTTTTTTCAGCAGTTCGTCGCGGTGATTCTGCGCCATCCAGATAGGCTCTACACGCTCCCAATCGAATCGCTTGTGGTGCATCCGAAACGCGCCAACGAGCAAATCCTTCACGCTCATATACAGCCTGTCGGTGTCCAGCACAAACCCGCTGCGCTGCATCCGTTCAACGGATTCCCGGTTAAATTCCAAAGTGTACTTCGTGCCAGCCGCGTCCTTGAGAATAATCTGCTTACCCATATATGCTCCCTTCGTTTCCGTCTTTCTTGCGATTTGTTTTTTCATTGCTTATCAGGTGGACGACCACACAACGTCCGTGCTGGGCGTGCAAGTGATGGTCATATCCTGCACTTCGTCAACGCCCTTGCCGGGGAAGCCGCACTTCACGTCTCCAGTCCATGAGAACTTGCCGTTGTGTCCGTCCGGTTCGCCGGAAGTATTGCCGCCCAGCCAGATCGCGTAATCGTACTGGTTGCCTTCCAGCGCCTTGACCTTGGAATAGTTCTCCAGGGTGTAGTTGGCGGTCAGGGGCACGCCGTCACCGCCACGGGCAACGCCCGCAATTTGGATTTCACGGCTGTGGGACAGGGTGGTGGCATCCAGCATATTCGGCGTGGCAATCAGGTCGCCGTAGTCCTTGATGTCAATGACCTTTTCATAAGTGCCGGAACTGGTAGTCCGGTACATCCAATAGGTCTGGTACGTGCTGATGGCAACTTCATTCGCCATATTTCCTCATTCCTTTCTCTTGAAATTAAAAAGCCGCGAAAGCAAACTCTCATCAAAAAATGGTAAAATCCACGATCGCGGCAGTTAATGGATTGTCGCTTGTCAGTGGCGGTAAATCACCTTGTTTGTGTCCGCAATGGCTTGGTAGCGGGCGGTATATCGGAATAACTGCGGGTCGGCAAGGTTCGGAATAAACTGTGCGGACAGCCGCATGAACCCAAGATTCGTCATGCCTTGGTCGATGGCGTTCATCACAGTCCTGCATTCCGCTTTCGTTTTCGCGTATGCGTTGGCTTCGTATGTGATGATCGCGTAATCTTCCTCCCGTGCGCCGCTTCTGTGGGCCAGCGACGTGACGTTATCCATCTCCATCAGCGTGGCAAATGGGAAGGACGCGGGGTTTGGCACATATACGCTCTTGAAGTTCTTTGCGGGAAGCACGGCGGTCACGTATGGATAAACGTAATCGAATACGTCAATCTCAACGTCTATCATCCGAACACCTCCCGAATCAAACCGTCAATGGCATTTATAGCTTCTCGCATTCCACGATACATCGGCATTGCTGCTGGAGTACCATGTGTTAGTATGATTTCGCCATTCTCGTTTTGATAGCCCCATGTTTTCTTTCGCCCATGTCCTTTTCCATACGTTCCGATAAGATAGCCATTTTCTGGCCCCCACGGGTGCGGAGAAGAACCTGCTGCACCGTTATTGTAAACGCCAGCACCGTATTCAATAAAAACGGCTTCTTCGCCCTCGGCGAACACAACAGAAATGTTTCCGTCATGCGTCACACTCACTTGAACGTTGCTTTGTAACGGTTCTGCTTTCACTAACTTACCATTTTCAACCCTGCCAACAATGTCACCAGAAATGGCAGCTCTGAATCCGGTAGAAGCGCTCCACGCAATACGTTCGGCTATCTTTTCGCGTAGCGTATTGCACTTTTGCTGAAAATCATCGATGTAGTCATCCAGTTCTTTAATGGCTCTGTCAATGGAAGCGGCATTCAGCGAGAAGGAAATTACTTTCTTCGCCATTGTCAGTCACCGCCCGTTTGGTCGGTGCTGCTCCCGGTCTGCTTCCTCAAGGCTACCGCCAGCACGTTCAGGCTGGGCCGTACCGCCTTGATCTCATAAGTCGCGCCCTTCCAATCAATCAGTCCATCTTCCTGAATGTCCGCATCAGGATTATCCAGCAGCAAAACGTGAGTGTACGGCGTGTTCACGCCAAACAAGTTATCCGTCGCAAAGCCGGAAGGAGCCGAGATGTTTCCGCGATACGTTACAGGCTCCGCGTAGGCCACTTCGTAGTTTCCCGTGTGTCGTCCGTCTTTCAGTATTTCCTGCTCACCCAAGTAAGCACGATACTGAAACGTGGTTGTATTCCTTCTCAGCAGTCGCATCAGCCGTCACCTACCTTGGAATACCGACAAACGGCGTGATCCCGCGAAGCATGGTGGAGGGGATGTCAGCGCCTTCGTAATTCCGGTGAATACCGTTTTCGATGTGCTGAGTCTCGCCCTCCGCGCCACGCTTGTTCACAAGGAATGCCGCAATCTGAATCTGCTTCTGTTCGTACCGTTTCGGCACTTCCGCTTCTTCATATTCCTCATCCGTCATGTACTGGTTCATGCGGTACAGGATAGCGGCTTTCGCTTGCTCCAAATAAGAGAGAAGGATGGAGTCCTCGGCATCCTCTTCTGGGCCTAAGACATTCCTTAGTTCATAGAGTTTCTCGGTTGCTTCCATCCTTCGTCACCTCTCATTCTTCCGGCTTGCGCTTGCGTCCGCGCTTTGCGGGTTCTTCATCATTCTCTTTGGTCTGTTCAGCCGCGTCCTGACGCCCTTCTTTTGCCGCGACTTTTTCCTTCGCGGTCTGGCTCTCGCCCTCAAAATGCCTGTGAAGCATCATGAGCATTCACCTCTATCAGGTCAATTTGATCATGCCCTTGGGATTGAGCAGATAGGGAGCGCACAGGATGGAACCGGCCAGCACAGTACTCTGGTTCAGGATGTCACGGTCGGCTTCGACCATCACACCGCGCTTGATGAACACAGCCAGCGTGTTGGGCTTCACGATGTACATGCTTCCGCCAGTCACAAGGCGGTTGCTCACAATCACCTGACAGCCATAGGCCATACCGACAGCACCGCGAATGCGGATTTCAGCGGCGATTTCAGAAGCGGGAACCCAGTTAGAGCCAACCAGCTTCGCATAGAAGTCAGGGGTGACAAGAAGAGCCTTTTCGCCTTCGTTTTCTTCACCGTACTTGGCAAGAGCCAGGGGGATGTCAGAGGGTTCAAGGGAAGAACCAGCGGCGGTGTAGTTCTGCGCAGCGGTAGTGTTCGCGGCCAGAGCGGCCAGCAGAGCATTGTCCATGGCATCGTCCAGGGACAGGGCGATCTGCTTCGCAGCCTCGTCCAGAGGATCGCCGTAGCCGGACAGTACAGCTTCATCGGTCAACTGAACAGCCTTGCCATACTTCACAATGGCAACAGGCGTGGTGCTTTGGGTCAACTGGGTAATCGGAATGTCCGCGCCTTCGTTCACCTGGGTAGCAGCGCCGATGTAAGAGTAGTAGGGCAGAGTCACGGTGTTACCCGCTCGGCCCTGAAGGGTATAATCAATCTTCGCCAGGGGGGCGAATACCATCTTGTCAGTCAGTTTAGTTTCAATCAGGTCAGCAACAACCTGAGGATTAAACAGATTGGCAAGATAAGTGCCGGTAGTAGTAGGAACGGTAGCCATTTGCTTTCATCCTTTCTTTCAGGGAGTTACCTCCCCATCAGTTTTTGGTATTCATCAGGGTGTTTGGTGGCAAAATCGAGGCGTTCCTTGTAACCCATCCCGTCAAGCTGGGCCTTCGTGATGGTCACGCCGTCAGAAGCACCGATTCCGGGAGCAGGAACCTTTCCGTACTCGATTTTCAGCGCCTTTTCGCGGGCTGTCCAAGCCTTCCCGACCAAGTCCATCAGCAGGTCGAAGTCCTCCGCGCCGTACCCGGCTTCCGCAATCGCGTTGGCTACGCTTTCGTCCTGTACGAGCGTAAACGCTTTCTTGCTTGCGTTCGCCACAGCGCGTTCCTTCCGCAGTTCGGCCAGTTCCTTTTCCATGGCTTCCTGGTGTGCCTGCGCTTCTTCCGCTGCCGCTTCCTCGGCGGTCTGTTTGGCCCGTAACTGCTTCTTGTAGTCGCCAGCTTCTTTGGTTGCTTTGTCAATCGCGGCCTTTTGCTTCGCAAGTTCCGCTTTCAACCGTGCGATTTCGGCGTTCTCATCGGCAGGGGAAGTTTTCTCGACGGTCTGTTCTGTATTGGTGTTCTGTTCTGTCGTTTCGGTTACAACGTTCGTTTCCTGATCTGCCATAGTTCATTTCTCCTTTGCGTTATTAAGCGTTCTCTCGCTATATTTGCGAATTTTGTTGAGCGATTTCTCTACCGCTGTATTTCAAATGGCGTATAGCCATCGAAAACCATTAGTGAAGTACCGGAATAAGGCGGCATCTGCATCCGTAATGAGGTGGGTCTGGAACGTTGTCAACGTCGAATATCTGACCGTCCAGCGGTTCGCAGTCCTCACACACCCGGTCATCCTCTTGCGTCACCCAGATTACTTGCTCAATCCCGGCACGCCTGAATGCTTCCAACCTTGCCCGGAATACTGAGTTGTCGGCGTACTGACCGACCTGCCGTGTCCAATACCGTAGCGCCTTGTCGATCTCGGCATTCCGGTTGTGCGCTACTGCAAGCGCCTCTATCAGCCGTTGTTTCTTGCGTTCCGTTTCTGGCAGGAAAGCGTACAATGTCACGGGATCGACTTCTTCCAGCATGTCCAGAATCCAGTCGGTTGTGATGTCTTCTTCCGCTTTCTGTGTGGCTTCCGCATTGCTGAACTTCGCTTCCAGCATGGCGACGATGAACGCTTCAAAAGCGATTTCGTAATATCGCCGCTCTGCCATCCGAACCGAATCATCGTAGGTCTTGTTTACCATCCGAACGACGTTCAGTTCATCCCACTTC
>Ga0326512_10001252_pt1 | contig 20031 bp, 7 predicted proteins | sample 1_2617_0518_D_FD_203652 | JGI IMG/M metagenome (GOLD analysis project Ga0326512, IMG submission 203652) | Bovine rumen microbial communities from UC Davis, California, United States - 1_2617_0518 | ecosystem: Host-associated > Mammals > Digestive system > Stomach > Rumen | place: USA: California... | reverse complement strand
ACACCGCCGACCGTGAGAAGGACACGAACACCGAGGGCGACCACTTCGGTACTATCATCAACGAAATAGCGGCGTATTATCCTAACCTCTATCAACGTAACAAGTCACCAGAGGCGGTGCAGGAGGGAATAGAGCCTATCTACGGCTTCCAGACGAATGTCAAGACAAAGCAATGGATAATAGACAATCTCATTGCGTGTGTCGATGATAAACTATGGCATGAACCCGACGAGCAGATGTACCTCGAACTGGGATGGTACGAGCGTGACCCCGACACAGGGAAGATGGGCAACAAACCTGGCTCTAACCGGCACGATGACGTACTCATGTCAACAGGCATCGGTCTCTACATAGCATACAACAACACCGTCTATCGTCCTTCATGGAACGACGACAAACCGAAACGCCGTGAACGCATCATGCCCACAGAGTCCACCTTCTAACCCAATGTCCCAGCCGCCTGTCTCGATTGTCTATGCAGCGACGGCGTCGCTGCTCAAAAAAAGTTACAAGTTCAATGTTCAAAATTCAATGTTCATCAATCTTTATCAATCTTTATCAATCATCAACAACCCCCTTGTCGGATTCGGCAGCAACTCAACAAAAACCCCTACCTTTACATCATTACGCATTACGCATTACGCATTAAGCATTATGGAGGACTACAGCATAAGAAAACAAATGTACCAAGACCTCATGACAGCATACAAAAGGGTAGCGCCGTCATGCTGGACACAGTACGAGGCATACTGCCGAATGGTAAAAGAACCTGCACCACGCTATTACGTCACCGCTAAACAGGCATACCAAGTCATAGCGAGGATGGTGAGGGGCGATTTCGAGAGGGTGAACATGATGCTGCCGCTAAGAAGGCGCATGTACTACACTCTCTACGATGAGTTCGTGACATTATGCGAGAAACCGTCGTTCTATAACAAGTCGGTGTGGTTCATAATACAGCATGCGGTGGAAAGACCTGCACCCGAGTTCTTCATATCACCCGAAAGGGCAAAGCACCTCAGATGCTGGCTCAAGGCAGGGGTCATCGACAACGAGGGGAAGGTGGACCAGAACAGGCTGCCGTCATATATAAGAACAAAAGAGTATCAACGAAGAAAAAGACAAGAGAGAAAGGAGAGAAAGAAATGGATTGCGGAGAAGATGTCAAGAGAAGAACAGGGCACGCGGTAGAGACAAGCCTCGCCAATGCTATATCAAAGAACGCCGTGCAACTCATGGCGCAATGGACGGAGGATAATTTCTTCGCCTATGTGGAGACAATGGAACAGATACGGAAGAATGCACCCGTGCAATGGGCAAAACTGTATCAGGATGCCATAAAGATGGGACTCGCAAAAGAAACAAACATCAACATCAATTTCAACCGCCAGCAAGACCGGGAAGGACTGCAGGGACTCGTCCGCGCACGTCTCCTCCCCGAACATGGCGACTACGTCCCATACGAAGAGGTCAAACCAAAGAAACTGGCAAGCATAAAAAGAGAGGGAGAACATTAATCTCCCTCTTCCCGACTGCCTTCTTTATGATTTATCTAAATGGGTGGTACTGTTTAGTTGTTCTGGATAGTATGTGAACGCTCCAAGGTCAGCATCGTAATGCGGACGGATATCCCGAAGCGGTTTAAGATAGCAGTACATGATGTCCTTCACTATCTTGCCGTTGCATACTAACAGCCTGTCAAATCTCTTAAGGACTTCAATGCCCTTGCGCAGCGGCACTTTCTCGCTGACCACTTTCTCCTCTCCGTCTTCTTTCATCAAGCATACATCGTAAAGAGGATAGCCTACGGTTGATTTAAACTTCTCTTTCATAGCGGTAGTATTTGAGATTGACGTAGTTCTTCAATAATCACAGCCTTGCGCATCAACTCCACAACTTCCCCTAATTTCTCCTCACTCAACGCATCGGTAGAGACGCGAATATCCTCCGTCCGCTCTTTGTCTCGCCCAAGGCGAACAGAGAGATAAACATATTCTCCCGAAACGGGAATGTACTTGATGCCGATGCGACATTCTTCATCAATAGCACAATAATCTTCCACAATGCTTTCAAGGTCCACTCCGTCTGAACCGAAGCCCATTGCACGCTCACATAGTATCGACTGGTACAAGTCGAACTTTTTCATTAAATTTTCTCTCATAACAAAAATAATTTAGTACATTAAACATAGATTCATCTTTTCTGAGTGCAAATGTAAATAATATTATTGTCACTTCCAAGTAAAAATAAATAATTCTATTTCATTTTAAGATTATTTAGTAAATAATATTGTTTCATTTCTATAAATATTTTATACCTTTGCAACATGAGAATAAAGGAAATTTTGAAAGAAAAAGGTATGACTCAGCAAGAACTTGCTGATAAGATGGGTAAAAGCAGGCAGGCTCTTGATAGGCAATTAAAAGGCAAACTTCTTGTTGACACTGCACAAGATATTGCCGATGCATTGGGCGTGTCAATTACTGAACTTTTTGAGAAGCGTCCCGAGGCTGTCCTTAAATGCCCTCACTGCGGAAAAGAGATACATATCAAGATAGAATAGATACAATGAAGAAGGTCGCAGAAATTATTGGCATAATATTGCTCCTGTTTGCATTATATTTATGTTCTCAAGGGTGGAAATACACCTTTAATAAAGAAAAAGTATATATTAAATATGGTGTAGACACTATCCATAGCACTCCTTATTGCCCCAAATTGTGCGATGACGAAATGGCTATTGATTATATGCAAGAAACAGGAAATCTTGTTGGCAGCGAAGAATTTCCACGTTCGGAATCATTAAGCGACATATCTTTAGATATGTGTCCTTATTGCTTTTCTTCTTACGAGATTAATAGAAGGAATGAATATTACAGAAATGGCTACAAAGAAAGTTATGAAGAAAAGGTTAGGGAAGCAAAGAGATTAAGGAGAGAAAAGGAAATGGAAAAATTGAAGAAGAAATGAAATAGTTTTGGAGAATATAGACAAAGACTTTTAAATCATGAAACAATTACTATTATTTTCAATAATGGCTTTAATACCATTAAGCATCAACGAGACCTATGTGTATATCTGCATGGGGCCTTCGTCTGAATGCTATCATAAAAACACAGAGTGCAGAGGAATCAAAAACTGCTCCAAGGAAGTCAAGAAGGTCACGCTCGACGAGGCAACCAAAAAGTACAAGCGACGTCCTTGTGGCTATTGTTACAAAAGAAGATAATATATAATGTACGCGCGAATAAAAAGGGAGGCTTTCACACCTCCCTTTCTCGTTATCTATCGGCTTCGCCGCTCTGTCACTCCTTCCCCACTTGGTCAAGCAAGTCCACAACCTCCTTCATCAAATGATTATAGGTTTGCATCTTTGCTCGCTTCTCCTTGCGGTCAGCAATCCTATATATCTCCTTGCGCAACTCGTCAAGACCTACCTTCCCTTCTTTCTTGCTGCTTCGGTTGACTTCCTTAATGATAGCGTAACGTTGATATTCGGGAGTCTTCATAAGGGAGTCGAGTTCTAACTTGGCGGCAGGGTCGGTCTTCGCCTGCTTCTCCAAATCCGAAACATCGTGGTCGTACTTGAACTTGTCGGCATCTTCTTGGTACTTATAGAACTTCGACTGCGCACGGTAATACTGTGTCCTGTCGTCACCCTGCTGGATAAAGGCCTTGATACCTTCTACCTTTCTGATGTTGAAGTCAGAACCCTTGCCAGAGACATAATCTTTCACGTCCTTGCCAATAGAGATTGTATTAGAGAATACCTTGCCAGGACCGCCAGTGTACTGCTCCCAAAGATACTGAATGATTGCAGGGTTAACCTCGCTCCATTCCTTACCTCTCGCCCTGTCATTGCCGCCGCCTAACTCGTGAAGCATTTGCGAGGCGCTGACCATAACGGGGTTGGTGCTTGAATATACCATCTGATACTCGGGAACGTACTTGTCGTTCTTGAACTTGTCTTCTCTGTAGATAGGCCGTCCCGTCCAACTGAGATTCTGCTCCACAGCAACCAAAGGAGCCAATACAGAGAATGTCCTTCCCGTAACCTCCGAGATGGGGTCTTCCATCATTCCGCCCTTCGTAATCTTCGTGGAGATGTCCACAGGAGAGAAGGTGTTCATCACGTCAACCATCTCATCGCCGAGGTCACGGTCAACAGGCTTCAACTCTTGTGCATAGGTGTTTCCTGCAAAGATGTCGCCCAACGTGAGGAATGCTGCCAACTCCTGACCGATAGGGATAGTGATGAAATTGTTATTACCAACATATATACAGATGTTCTTCCTGCGTGTCCACTCTGGGAGGTTTGCGTATGGGTCGTCGTCACCGTCACCACCATCCAAAGCGGCTGCAAGCATCTTGTTTATCATAGGCAATGCCAGACCAAACATAAACGGAGGAAGGGCGTACTTGCCAGCCCACTTCGCAATGTATTTCTTGTTCAACGAACCGTCAGCGTTCTGGAAGTTCTTGAACGTGGTGGCGATGGCCTGAACGGTGGCATTGAAGAAGATTCTGCCCTCGCCGAGTATCTGCGAACTAACACCGAACACCTTGGCTGCATCCTCCACAACTCTCTTGTCGCTCTTGAACCCTGCAGTCTTGCCACCTGCGCCCTTGCGGTTGAAGTTCACCGTAATCTCCTTCGCATCGTAGGCGGAACGTGCCTTTGTCCGTCCGGCATAGTGTCTTGATGCACGGAACGTAGCGAAACGGGCGTTGTTCTCAATACCTTCATTGAGCGTTTCTACTGCGTGAAGAATCTTCATCCACAAATTATCGTTTAGTCTGATAATCTTACCTTCTTTTTGGTCTTTATATAGTTTCTCCATGCTCTTCTGAATATCATCTATCTTCTGCATGAAGACATATCCTGTGATACCGCCGTTGTCCATGAAGTCCTTGAAGTCACGTTCTATCTCCTTGTTCATGTCAAGTTCGTCGGCACGGTATTTCTTGAACAGACCCACCATCTTGAACAGCGACTGCCTGTAATACTTGTTGGCTTGTCTTGCATAGCCTTCGCCCTCTCTCACTCCTAACATCGTTCTGAAGTGCGTCCAGTCACGCATCATGTTTCTCAATGCGAAGGTGGGGGAGTAGGAGGTGAACAATGAAGCCATGAAGTTCTTGATGGCAGCGTTCAACTTAGAGAACACGTTCCTGCCTTTCTCAAACCTCAACTGTCCGTTCAAGGCCTGTGCCATACGGGGATTGCCCGCAACGAACATCTTCCTCGGCTTACCGTTGATTCGCACGTCTATCTCATGCTCCGACTTCTTCTCCTTGTCAAGGGGAACATAATCGAAACGTGGACGGCCTGTAATCTTCTTGGCCTTGCCTTCCAATGACAGACGGCGCATCTCGTCCTCCCATGCAAGGGTGATGTTACGCACCTCGTCCTCGGTGGCATCGGCAGGGATGTCGGGACCCGACTCTTCCCATTGTCCTGTCTCGGTGTTAAGGACAGCCCACGAATCACTCAGAACAATCAAGTCGTTAGGATTGGCTTGACAAAGCCTATACAACTTCTGGTTTACCATGTTCTGGTTGCAGTCGGCAATGGCCTTGTAGGTCATGGCGAAGATAGTGGAGATAGGATATTCTGCCTCCGAGCCACGGCCTTTGGCGTGTTTCAACAGACCTCCCACATAACTCTTTGTCCTGCCCTTGCCTGTGAAATACTGATACATGTCCTCGCCCTTGTCTTCCTTGAAGCCTCGCATAGGAACGTAGAAGTGGAACATGCTCTCTATCTCATCTATCTGCTCGTCACTCCGCATTCCTGCCTCACGGTAACGCTCCAAGCCATAACGGGTTGCACGCCTGATACGAGTCCAGAGAACATCAACGGTAGGCACGTCATCGGCAGCATCGTCGCTGTTAATCTGGTCTTCGGTATCCATCAACTCATCTATAATCTCGGCCTCGTCATACTTCCCTTCAGCGTCGCCAAACATGGCTCTGAAACCAGAGTAGTCATGCTCTGAGGGGTCGTAACTCTCATCGATGTTCTGCTGAATAAAGTCGGTCATGGCACTCAGGTAATCAGGGTACGTTATCACGTTATCCCGCAATTCCGAATAACGCTCGTCCTTCACTCTATGCCATCCACTCTCAATGTCATCAAGATACTCCATGTGAGCCTCCTGCAATGCCATGCGAAGCCTCTTGTTCTTCTCGGCCTCGTCGATGTCGCCGTCCTCAAACAGTGTCTCGATAGATGCTGCCTTGCGGTCATAGATTTCCTGCTCTTCCTCGTTCAAGTCCTCGTATTTACGGATAGTCCTGCCTCTCTCGGCCTCGAGCCAGTCTCTCACGAAGAACTCACGGTTTCTCTCCAAACCGCTCTTTGTATAGACATATCTGTCAACGTCACCCCAATTCATGCCCGTCACGTTCATTATCTTGTTGATAGTACGGATAAGCGGGTCACGGTACTCTATGTTATACAGGTCTTGCTCGTTCTTGTTCTTGCCGTGCATAAGGTTCTCGGCCATATAGGCATTCTGCGAGTCGGGAATCTCCTTGTCCTTGGCAATGGCGTTCTGGGCAGTCTTCAGACTGACCATAGCATCTTGATAGGCCTCCGAGAACACCGTCTCAACCCTGTTAAGCCTGTCCTCATAAACAGCCTTCGCGGAATGAGCCAACGGCTCCTCAATGTCCTCGTCATACATCCGCTCGCCATTGTTCCGTCCATTAACAGGCGATTGCATCGCCGCCCTGTTCAGCCTATGAAGGAACGCCTGCTGCTTGGCAACACTTAAGGCGTCTCCCTCTCTCAGCCTGTTCTGACTTACCCAGAACAGATACTGAATGTCAGAGATAGTCGGGTCGGTAGCAAAGCCTATCTTATGAAGAACATCGGCAAGCATCCAACGGAGCCTCTGCCACAACGAAGGCTGCTCAAACGGATGCTTCTCGGCCTCTCTTGCAAGGTATTCCTCGATAGCCTCGTTCAAACTCCAGCCGTTCATCTGCATGCGGTCAGCAACCCACTTGCCCATGTCGCCGTCCTTATGCTCCATCCATAGACGTGACAGAAGCGCGTCCATGTTCTTGTCGCCAATAAGGTTGCGCAGACCATGATGGGCTACAGTCTCATGCCAGATGGTCTTCTCTGCCTGATACTTCGAGTCGATATGGGGCAGATACAGGTAGATATGACCGTTGTGATACCAGCCACGAACCTTCCTGCCTTGTCTCTCACGACTGCGGATATACTCCTTGTCTGCCTCGGGCAACTCGTCAAACGAATGATAAACGGTAGTGCGTTCCTTCGTGCCGAGTTTCTCCACCAAAGCATCTACATGCTCCGCAATCCGCTGCTGATGCTCAGTCAGTCTATCCAGAGCCTTTTGAGAAACTCGTCTACCCGCTCTTGAAAGGTGGGTTTCTTCTCCATTTCCTTGTTTTCTGGCTGCTTCTTCTCTTCTTCTTTCATAGCCTAAAATTTTAAATAATGATTCTATGCGAGTATGGTCGCCCGTGTCAGTCAACAGGCTCTCCACCCTTGATATATCTCCGTCGTGCATGGCTTCTGCCAAACAACGAACAAAATACTCTTCCTTTTGTTGTTCTTTTGAATAATTGCCTTCAACAAACGCCCTGGCATGGCGACCCATCTTATTTGGGGCCACGTCCCAAAAACGTTCAGCAATTCCACGTTTGTCATTACCGTAAAGTTGATGAAGGATTGCATGAAGGTTTTCGTGGAAGAAACGCTCTTTTATATGTTTGCTATTTTTATTGACTGCAAATATATATATTTTATTTGACTCTGCGTCATAACCTGCATTTTTATTTTTGACATTATTATAAATGTCTTTCATTCCCTCACGAACTTCCTCGTCAGTATAATCATCAGTAACATCTTTTCCGAACAAGGCTTCCGCAGCTTCACGGTCAGTCATGCCAGAATGTATGAACACCAATGGCGCACTATGATACTTTTTGGCAAGTTCGGTAAATTCGGATATTATTCTTTTCTCTTCATTCTCATCTATATCCTCATCATACCTCCTGCCAGTGTCAGAAGTGTTGTCTTTCCGCTCTTCATTGACAGTCACTCCTAACTCGTCAAGCCTCTTCATCACAGCATCAAGATTGGCTCTCTTAAACTCGGCCTTCATCCTGCTGCTGCCCTCAAACTGACCGTCCATTAACGACAGGAGTTCTTTGTCGTTGAAATACTTCTCGCCTTTCTTCTTCGACTTCGGGACAATAAGTTCTAAGGTGTTATAACCTCTGCTTATCCAGTCCCAATCGTTAGAAACACGAACTCTAACATCGCCGTCGGCACTCGTCACCTCGTCACGGCCGTAACGAAGTTCGTCCTTCATGGCAGAGATAGGGGTCTTGCTCGTGAGATTGCCTGGCTCAAAGTTGTCGGGCATCAAGATTCCTTGCCTTACCTCGCCTGTGTCGGTGGTGTAACTGATAAGTTTACCGCCCACATGCTGTTCGCGCGTCGATACAAGGGCTTTCAAAAGGTTGCCCGTGATGATGTAGCCGTCTTTTCGCGCTGCCGAAGAGGTGAGTTTGTCCCAGTTGTCAATGTTCTGCTCCAATACCTTAAGGGTGTTGGCTACATTGCTGCCGAACATGCCGTTCTTCGTTTGCGCCGTGAGAGACATGATGGCAGGGAACACGCTGCGCTTCTCGTCATTCTGCTGCTTAACCATGCCGCTTACAGGGATAGTTATCTTACGGCGTCCGTCAAGGGTGGCAAACGACAGAGTGCTTGCGTTGGTGGAGAAGTTGTCGCTAATCTTAATGTCTATCAACTTGCCCATGCCTGGCTCGAAGGTTATGCCGCCAAGGTCGTAGATATTGCTCGGAATGGCATATACCTTATCGGTGTTGAACAACTCCAGAGCGTCAACAAACACTTGTTTCTGCTTCTCAATGGCTTTCAGAGAGTCATCCAGCTTGTCAATCTCCTGCTGGTAGATGTTCTTATACTGAATCTCTCCGTTGCGCTCTATCTCGGCGTCGCTCAAACCGTTCTTCTCCTGCGCCTTCTTCGCCGCCTTGACATAACGCTCCTGCTCGGCCTTGGCTTTCTTCTCGGCTCTTGCGGTGATGGTCTCGGTGGCATCTTTCTTCTTGTCCTCTGCCCACTTATCAACCTTCGCCAACGTATCTGCCTTGTACTCCTCCCATGTCTTGCCGCCTAAAAGATGTGTCTGCGCTCTCTTCACCTCATCACCCTTCATAGGCTTTTTCAGAACGTCCATCTGAACCTTCTCGATATAGGAATTGTCGGCAAACGGGTTCTTGCCGCCAGGCTCGATGCCTTGTTCCCATACAGTCTTGGCCAGAGTCTTCGCCTTTAAAGGCATCTCGGTAATCTCCAAGTCATTCTCGCCCATCTCGTTAAGACGGTCTATCTCGGCTTGGTATAACTCACCTATCTCGGAAAGCATCTTCTCCTGCTCCTTGACGGAAAGCAACGCCATACGGCCAAGAACCTTGCTGGCGGTCTGACCCGCCTCGCCACTCTTTTCGGCTTCTTTCACAAGCTGCTCGGAAGACATCACTTGCCAGTCGCCTTTCCACTTCAGCGGATTGCACATCTTGTCGGCCAAGTCGGGATGTTCTGCAAGATACTGAATCACAATGTCATCGCCGTACTTGTTGATAATATCCTGCACATCCATCTCGTTAAACTTCGACTTCTGAGAACTTGTGGTGTTGGCGTCCAGAGAACGGAGCTTCGCTTTCAGCATCATAAGCAGACGCTGCTCGGAAGGAATCTGCGAAACAATATACTCGTACATGCCACGCAACACTTGACCCGTCCTGTCTATACGGCCTCGTATCTGAACCTCGTCGTTCACGTCTCCCTGTGCCTGTGCCACAATCATTACACGCTGGCGCTGGTCGTCAAATTTCGTAGAGGCATGCAAAGAGATGCCTGTGCCTGCACTCTTGTTTAGGATAAGTGCATCGAGACGTCCGTTGTTAAAGTCGGAGGCAACCTTCTTCTTGTCAGTACCAGTGCGCTTAACACGCTTCACGGTGCCGTCTTCATTATAAACAAACTCCGACTGCCTGCCTGTAAGTTCGCCAACCTTATAGCCCGCCTTCTTCAACTCATTCTTGATAACGTCGATAGGGGAGAGACTAAGGCCTGTCGAGGCGTTTTCAATGGCATCCATGATTTCACGATACCTTGCCTGCCCCTCGGGACTAAGACTTTCAAACGGTATCTCTCTGTTCGTGGTGTTGCCGAAGGCGTCTTTCTCCGTGAAACGGAGTGTGCCACGCAAACCTTTCTTTAAGTTGACGCTGAGGTCGGGCATCTCCATCGACTCGCCGCCTGCGGCTGCAACCTCGTCGGCAGCGCCTTCGTTGGTGTTGGCAACGGTAATCACGGGCTTGTGACCTGCTTTCAGATGCTCTATGGCTCTCTTTGCAGCCTCCTCTGCCTTCAGAGAGAGAAGCACTTGCTGCACTATATTGTATGTACGGGAGGCAAACGGGGTGTTGTTGATACCCATGTCTCTCGTTCCCGGGGTGTGGTTCACCTCGCCCTGAGAATCGGCGGCGGCGTCATTCATGCCGTCAATCATCGGGTCAACGTATGTGCGCTGGAAACCAATGATGTCGTTGAACAGACTTATCACTTGGTCGTACTGCTCGCGCTGCTTCTCTATCACAGCCTCGTCCTCGATACCCTTCCAATCAATAGTGACACCTGTCATGTCACGCTCACGGCGTATCATCTGACCTGCCTCAGTCAAGGCCTTCGACATAATCTCTTGGAACGTGGCACCGCCGCTCTTCACGGCATCTATCAACTCGCCAACGGCAACGCCAGCCTTGGAAATGGCGGTCTTCAAAGAGTAGATAGGCATGTTGCCAGGGCGCTTGGCAAAAGTAGCACTAAGGAATGTGATGCCCTTCGCTCTGGATGTGATGTACTGCAGATAACCGCTAACATTACTTCCCTCGCCGCCTGCGTTATGACTCTCGTCCATGATGACATAACTGCTGCTCGCAAGAGCCTCCAAAGCATCGCGCTTGGCCTGCCCGTTATAATGTACGGCACTCGGAGACTTGCCTTTCGGGAACTGACGGGCTTTCTTCTGACCGCCCTCATAATCCATTGTACCGCTCTTGAACGAGTCGTAGGTAGTCAGCACGTAGTCGTATTCGGGTGGCAGTTTGCCGTGCTTGTTGATGTACGCCACCACACGCTCCTGCTCTTTCTTGCTCGGCATCTCATAGATAACATTGCCGTCCTTGTCGGTGACAGCACCCGAATGTTGGGCGTCGTCAGCGCTCCAGATGAAAGGCTTAAGGTCGGGACTGCCAATGTCGCAGAGGTCACGGTACATGTCCGAGAATAAAGCCTTCTTCACGGTAATAAACACAGGACAACCGCCCTTCTTCACACCATAGCGGATAAGGGCTGCTGCCTGCCTGCCTTTACCGATACCTGTCTGGTCACCGATAATAAAGGCATTGCCTTGGTTCATCTGATGAATGGCCATTGCAACAGAGTCAATCTGCTCGGCTGCAAGACCGCCGTGATTGTCGGGGGATTGAGAGCCGTGGTGCATGTCGTCAACTGACGAGTAGCCAAGTTCCTTCACTAAGAAGGTGTCTACATCACCAAGGTCTTCAAGGGCTTTCTTTACAACGTCGGCCTGCTCGGCAGGCATCTGTGATTGCAAAGAGTATGGATTGCTGCTTTGCTGCCTGTAGGGGACTTTCTCCTCGCCTAATACGCGGTGTGTGTTGTCCAACCTTGGGCTACGTCGGCCTCCGCTGGATTCCACAGACTCGGCAGAAGGTCGCTCAGTGTCGTCTCGTCTGCCAAAAAGGTCTCGTTGCTCTTCTGCTTGTGCAGTGACTGACCCACTTGACTGAGAAGAGACTGACCCACCCTCGACTCCAGAAGGTCTTGTATCCATAGACGGCTCGACTCCTCTGTCAGTTCCGTTGGCGGAGCTATCACTTCGCTGAACACCTCGTCCGTCTGTAGAACGTACTGAAGGTTGTTCCTCGCCTCCATCGGCTCGAACATCTCGTACTCCCGTTTGAGGAGCGTTTCCAGCATTGCTGCTATCATCCACTCTTCCACTTTCTCCGCTTTCTGTGTCGTGAACACCAGCGGACTCGTTGCTGTCAGATAGTATGTCATCGTTTACTCGTTTATATAATTCGTCATAACTGTTTACTCTCTCGGCTCGTGCCTTCTGAATGACAGGGGCAAAGCTTTTTGGGTTAAACTCCTTGCGTCCGTTGATGAGTATCATCCGCACGGGGAATCCCGTTCCCTGACGTGAGTAGAGTGTCTTGCCGTCCATGTTGATCACATCTACCACATTATAGTGTGCATAGAGGTAATTGAAGAAGGCTCTATCCTTACCCTTGATGCTACCGTTCTGATTGTACTCAGTGTTACCACCGATAATGATAGCGGCTCGCCCATCGTCCTTCATCGACTCCAGGGCATTGATGGCCATCTGATGCTCCAAACCGCTTATCTCATACAGACCATCATGGGTCTTGGCAGGTACGTTGCCAAATGGAGGATTGGTCACCACCACGTCGTACTTCTTCTCACCGAAGGGCTGTGTACCGTCTTGACTCGTCACCTCCGCAAATCCCTGCTTGGCAAGGTTCGACAGACGCATCTCGTCAATATCGTTGACGTGCATTGCCTCCTTTGGCAGGTTGAGCGTCAGCATTCCGTTGCCGGCACTTGGCTCCAGTCCGCTCTTCACCTCCTTGCCCTCTTTGAGGAACTTGCCCATCAAGAATGCCATCGGCGCAGGGGTCGAATATTGTTGCTTGTTGATGCGGTCATTATCCCTTGCGTTGAGGCTGGGCTGCTTCTCGTAGAGTTTCACGATATGGTTGAACTTCTGCTGGTCAGTCCACCCTTCCTTGTTGGCAAACTCCCTCGAAAGGTTCACCACCTCTGCCTCGATAATCTCCTGTAAGTCGGTATCCGAAATGAGAGATAGACCTGCATCCTTCGCCAGTCCCTTATAGAAAGAGAGTGGTTGAGGCTTGTCACCCCACATCACAAGGTCTTTCAATTCCTTGCGGATACTCTTCCTTAGATTGTCAATCTTCTGCTGCCTCTCAGCAAACTCAGCTGAGTCGCCTTCCAGCTTTGGTTCCGGCTCCCATCCGTTCAGCTTGGCAACTTTTTCCAACTCGTTTGCATATTCCTCAAATACGTCTGCTGTAGACATTCTGTTTGAAATTGCATCTTCTGCAGCCTTTAAGATATCTATGACATAACTTGCGCTGATTTTATTCAGTTTTATGCTATGGAGCATTTTTTTCTCGTTTGGCTCGGCAAGTCGGTCTATCAGTGCCCACTGCTTATCAGTAGCAGGCTCTACCTCTTCATCAAGTTTCTTCTTATAAGCCTCGTAGTAAGGTTCGAACTGGTCAAGTCGGTAGCCCTTTGTGATTCTATAGTCAAATCTATAGCGGCCGCCCCATTGATTTAAGATGATTGGATCGTCGGGCACACCGTATTTCTTACAGAGTTCCTTAAAGACATCATTCATCTTTTTCATCCATCCGTCTTTCGTCTTTGGCTTATCTTCGGACGCTTCCTGCTGCGAAGATACAACATTTTCTGGCTCGTTGTTCTCATTTTTGTGTTCGTTCACAGTCTGGTCGGTAGAATTACCATTCTTTAACCTTTCAGCATGTTCACTGAGCCTCATACGCTGTCCGTCAACGGTGTATTTCTGCTGCCATACCTCATCGACAAACTCACCGATAATGTCATCCTCCCAACCAAGGACTTCTTTCAGTTTTGCACCGATGGACTCTGACATCTTCCTGCTCCATGCCTGAGCATCATGAACACCACTCTTGATATAGGCATAGCCCACTTTCGAAGCCAGTCTCAACAGGTCTTTCAAGAACATGCGCTGAGCCTCGTTGGTAAGGGTGAAGGCATCCAAAAGACTGGCCTGCAGCTTGTCGTTCCCTTCCAAACCCTTGCGCATGAACGCATCAAGCACATTGCTGCCCTTGGCGTTGTCCAAGAAGTCGTTAAACTCCTTCAAGGCGTCGTCAATGTCCTGCTGGTCTTTGCTCTTCTGCTCTTCACGGAAACTCTTGGCGGCTTTTTCCATCGCCTGCAACGGGTCAGCAGAAGTACTCGAAGTATTCGCATTATTCTGAACACTCCGATTACTCCTATTATAAATGCCGTCATAATAGAACCTCGAAATAGCGCTGTCATCTTCTCCCCTAAGAAAGTCGATGGCATTCAACTTTTCGTCCTCGTTAGCTTCGGTGTCGGCCATAATCTGCTCCTCAGTCAGAGGATGGCTGGCCAGATACTCCTCGGTGCTCTGTGCGGTCTCCTGCCCCTCGGGACGGGTCGCAGTGTCGCCTACTTCAGCATCGACAGTATCTCCTCCTCGATTGTCGGCTTGCCCTGCTCCTTCCTGCTCTGGTTCTCCACTCTGAGGATGGCTGGCCAGATACTCCTCACGCTCGCTCTGTGTCCCCGTGCCTTCGGCTTCTCCTGAAGGTGTCTCTTCCAGCCGAACAGGCTTGCCATCTTCATTAGTCTCTATGACACCAAACACATCTCGCTTATAGAGTGGCTTTCCTACAATCCTCTCCTCGGCAGCAAGAAGGTTGGTTTCAAGCAGGTCTTTCGCTTGCCTATCCTCTACCTTCTCTACAAAGTCCTTTTTAAACTTTTCAAGTTCCTCAAGGCTCTTGATGTCGTTTATCCTTTCAATGGCCTTTCTTTGATAGTCTTGGCTGTATTTACCGCCAATGGCTATCGCTTTCGAATACTCTTCTGGTGTAAACTCACCGCTTGGTGTTTGAGAACGTCTCTTTCTTACGCCTGCAACAACAATCTGTGGGTCTTCTTCCTTGTTTGCGAGGTATTCTTCCTGGCTGATTTCCTTTCTACCATTTAGAATAGTAAGCCCATTGTTGTACGGGGTGGCTAAGATATGCTTCTTACCATCCGTCTCATTAACGGCAAGAATATATTCAACGCCATCGCTGCCCGTCCATAACTCCCCTTCGATAGGGAAGTTGTCGCTTACTTCACCATTGCCAGTATTTCCTCTTCCACCGATGGTCTGCCCTGTTCCTTGCGGTTTTGGTTTTCCACTCTGAGGATGGCTTGCTCCTCCTTCACTCCCTGTCTCGCCCTCTTGATTGTCGCCAGCCACAGGTACAGTTCGTTGTCTTCCATATTCTATTCCAAAAATTTGTTTGATTATTTCTTCCTTAGACATAGGCTCGGCACTTGCAGGGGCGTCAAATATTCCCAACTCGCGCGGAGTGCCGCTCGCTAAGTCATAATACTCTCTTAACTTGCCTGCAAGGGTCTTCTGGTCTTTCAATGACTTATACAACTTCGCAAGCTCGAGGGCAAAGTTACTAAATTTTTCCGAATTTACCGTGCCGTCTATGTTAATCTGTCTTAACCAATCGTTAACGGCAGCGGTAACTACAGCATAACGCTTCTCAAAGTTAGAGCCTGTGGCATTGGCAAACTCGGGAGAAGAGACAGTCAACTCGTGATAGGCTCTTATACTCTCCTGAATGTCCTTCAAGATGCTCTTGTCATTGTCAATAGCCACCTCCCTGCCGACAACAGAGATAATGGCACTCTGTATGTTCTTAGGCAACTCATAGAACATCGTTCTTAAGTCGGGATGGGCATCCTTAAACAACTGGTCGGTAATCAAGTCCTTGATGAACTGACGGCAGAGGGCTTTGTCCTCCAACAGGGTCTTCGCCTCGGTATTGTTGATGAAACCGCCGTTGTTAAGCCACTTCACAGCCTCCTCGGCATTGGCGTCGATGCGGTCTGCAAGAGAGGCATCGGGGTCATCGTGCTTCAGAATGATATTGGCAAGGGTGCTGTACTTGTCGCCCAGCTTCGTGGTGACGGTAGACACCTCGGGGACTTTCTTGCCACCGCTCTCCAAGTCTTGCGCCGTGAACTGACCCAGACGGATGGCTTCTTCATCACTCACGTCTAATACAATATGAGCGAATGGCTTCTCCATCTTCGCAATCTCCTCGGCAGTAGTGCCAAGTTCTTCGGCATGAGCCATAAGGAACTCCTTGTATTTCTTCGCTACGGCTTCGTTGCCAGGGGCGTAGATGTACTCGGCAAGATTCCTGCGTCCGTTGCCTTGGATAACCTCGCCACGCTTGTTGGTCTGCGAGGCACTACCACTATATGCACTCTGTGTACCGTTGAAGGTGAGCATCAACTCGGGACGGAAATTCTCCTCCGAAGCATTAGCCTGTGCGGCTGCTTGACGGTCTGCACCAAACTCTGACTTGGGCTGTGCCTCGGGCAAGAAGTGTCTCTCGTTCCGCTGACCGTTGGTAAGGTGTGAGCCTTGAACATCACCAAGTTCACTAACGGTCATCCTTCCCTTAACCTTGTCCTTAGTAGAGTATTGCACCTCCACCTCCATGCCCTTCGGCATGTCTTTCTCTTCCTGACGGTCAACACGATTACCCTCGATAATCTTATAGCCTCGTTCTCTCGCTGCCTCGGGGGTGTCGTATCTCCACTCGGGAACCTCGCCAGAAGGGGTTTCAGTAGCAGGGGCCTCAGTAGCAGGGGTCTCAGGCTCCGCAGTCTTTGCAGGAGCGGCAGGCTCTGATTTGAGCATCCGCTTCTGGGGAACGGTCAATACCGAAGTCCAATACTTTATCCTGCCTTCCTCTTCATTGATGGATTGCTGCAGTTTCTTTGAAGACTCTATCTGCTCTTGGAAAGAGTCGCCCTCAAAATCGCCCTTCTCCATCTTCTTCTGCAGTTTATTAAGCCTCTCCTTCGCCTTGTTTATCTGGTTCTGCACAAGAACTCTTGCGGTGTCCTTGTTGCCCACCTGCTCCAACAAAGCATCGTATGTGTCCTCCGCAGAGGCCTGCTCGTACAGAGGACTGCCCTTCTCATCCTTCGGAATACGGTCAAGGGCAGTTCCACCTTCCTGTCCTCCCTCCTGTCCCCTTTGCTGCGACGTTGTCGCTGCCACAGCAGAAGGATTCCCCTCCACGGAGGGGTTAGGGGTGGGTTGCTCAGCAGGAGTCTCGCCAGCCGCTTCGTCTGCTCCGGTCTGCTCACGACCTGCCTCCACGGCTGGCTGCGCTCCAGTTGTTTCTCTGGGCTCCCTCCCTACGGGGGAGGGCTGGGGAGAGGCTTCTGGTCTTAGTCTTCCCTCTGGGTCAATGACACTCGTCACCTGCTGCTGAAGCCTAATCCTCTCGGCCTCCTCATACTGGTCTAACGTCTGGTCTACAGGCATCACGGAATAACCGTCGCCGTCATTCAACTGGACGAAACTGCCGTCCAAGTCCATGCCGATAATCAAACCCGACGTAGAGCCTGTAATCTTGCCCGATGAGTCGGTGGTTACATTGCCAGACACAAGGTAATACTCATTCACACCGTCAGTAATCTTATGCACGTTCTGAACATCCGCCTGACCGTTGATAGTTCCCTTGAAGGTGTGGCTATCCCTTAAATAGGCTGCCTCTTCATCTATCTTTTGCGATTTTCGGTTTATATATCCGTTGAACTTTGCCTCGGTGTTGTAATAGTCAATGAGACTCTGAACGTCCTCGGGACTGAATGTCTCGAGACGTGAGATGATTTCTTGATGTGAGAGACCTTGCGACTCCATCAACTCCACCTCTTGCTTCAGTTCCTCGTTCTTCTCAAAGAGACGCTGCCTGTTTTCCTGCGCTGCAGCCCACTCGCTTCCTATTATTGCACCTTGCTCGCTGCCATCCTCAATGTCTATAGAGTCTGCATCGGCAGTCTCCTCGCCGTCCTGCTGACTCTGCTCTTCATGGAGTGTGGTGTTGTCGTAAACAGCACCGTGAAGGAGTTCCGCAAACGGAGTGACTATCTGCTGCTCTGCATCGGTGCGTTCCATAGAGGGCTTGTTGAGCATTTCCTCAAATTCCTCAACGTCAATACCTGCCTCCTTGCAGTATTGTTCTACCATAGCGCCGTACTGACCGCCTGGCCTTGTCTTCATCACGCTGATGTCCGACTGAAGGTTCTTGTCGTAACGTTCCTGCTGGAGACCGAAAAGACCTGCCTTCATCTCCTCGCGGCTGCCGTACTCATGGGTCTCCAATACATTTCCGTTCTCGTCAACCTCTTCGACGGTATTGCCCTTTATATTGTAACCTGCCACTCGAGGGGGCGCTTGATAGCCGTTAGCGGCGGCAACAACACTTCCGATGTTGAAACCACGCATCTTGATAAGGTCGTTGGCGTAGATGAACGCTGACTGCTTCTCTTCTTGCGAGAGGTCGTTGTCATTTAATATATTATTAAGAACCTTTGATATGTCTTTGTTGTCTGCCTCGTCAAGAACGGTCTTCACAGCCTGATAACGTGCCTCGTCGCCAAAAGTGGAGCGCATCTGCCTGTCAGAGGCGTTCAGATTGTACTTGTTGGCGTAGTAATTGGCAGTCTGTGTTCCGCTTACTATCATTGAAGGAACACGGAGTATTCCGCTCGTAAGTCCTACGGTCTTCCAAGTGTCTAACTGACGCTCTAAATCAAACAATCCAGAGCCTTCGGGCATGTAGGCATTGTTCGTAAGACGGTTAAGTATCTCGTCACGAGCCATGCCGTACTCTTCTTCCATACCCTCGCCCCATACGCTCTGAACACCAAGGTAGTCAAGGGCATTTTCACCCTTCTTCCAGAACTTACTGTCGGTAATCCTCTTCAAAACCTTGCCTGCGGTGGTGCGCTGGATAACCCTTCCAAGAATGCCAGGCATTGCATCAAAGGCAATACCGACCAATTCAGAGGCGTTCTGACCTGTTCGGGCTATCTGACTCGTCAAAATGGCTTCTCCAAGGCTCTTGCCACCCTCAACAGTGAGGTTCCCGTCCTTGTCATAGGTCAAATTGCCCGTCTGCCTGTTCATAATGTCGGCGGCAGAACTTGCTGCCTGCACGGTATTATTCAAGAGAAAACCACCTGCCTCTGCACCTGCGGCAAGACCTGCGCCTTTTCCTATATATTCTATGGTCTTGCCAAGAACCTTTGTACCGAGGTTCTTGGTTGAATATTCACCAAAAGCCTTTGCTGCTAACTTCGCACCGCCCTTGGCGCCCATCCTCATTCCTGCCTTGGCAATATTGGCATAACCGCCGCCCGACATAAGGAAGTCTTTCATGAAGGACACCGTCTCGCCAAAGCCCTGACCTGCATTGTACCACCAGTTATCTTCATTCATCTGCTCGGCTTCCTCTTTCTGCAGATAATCATGGGCAAGGGCTTTTTCACCCTCAGTTAGATTCGGCGCAGTGCCATTTTTCTTTGCCGTGTCTATCTTTGTCTTTACATTCGCCAAAGCACTTGCATCTGCCAAATCGGTAAGACCGAAAGAGTAGCTTGAAGGGTCTGTAAGAACATTTCCCGTTCCTCTCCAGAAACCTGCCTTTTCCTTGGCGGCTTCCAACGCCTTGATACGACGCTCGTTTTGACGAAGTGCCGACTGCAGCGTTTGGTAATCGGAGTCACTCATAGTGCCGTAATCACGAGGACGGCCTGCGCCAAAGTCGGCATCGCCTGCGGTGAAACCCTCTAAAATGCGACGACCAAGACTCTTCTCCTCTTCTTTACGACGAGACTTGTCATAAAGTTCGCCACCACGTTTGTTGATAGCGCCTTTAAGACGTTCTTGCTCTGCGTATGCCTCCTTCAACTGTTCATCAAGCCTTGATGTCATCTCTTCATAGGCGGCACGGTTTTGCAAGTCTTCCGCTACCTCCTGCGGCATCAATGGATAAACATCGTATGTCTCGTCCTTTACAACATTACCCTTTTCATCGACATACTGGGTGCCTGCCCTTTGAGGAGTGAACGACCTGTCCTCAACCTTCTTCGAGATGTCACGCAAAGGCTGCATCATTGCCGTCTCTGCCTGCTCGTCTCTCTTCTCCAACTGACCGACAAGAGAACCGGGACTTGTGTAACTGTCTGGACGGGCAATATAGTTCTGC